>SAMEA3663299__coassemble_210_pt1 | contig 32598 bp, 30 predicted proteins | sample SAMEA3663299__metabat2_high_PE_031 | metagenome-assembled genome bin SAMEA3663299 (sample SAMEA3663299) | pig gut metagenome | biome: pig gut; feature: pig-associated habitat; material: faeces | place: China | collected 2013 | reverse complement strand
GTATGTTTTTAAGGGCTGACCCGCAATTTTATAGCCCGCACGGCGGGTTCAAGGAGTTTTATTATGGGAGCACGTGGAGAACTTTTTACTACTCAGATCTATCTGGACAATCGTTCGTATTTTTTCAATGTTAAAGAAAACCGCACTGGTGATGTATTCTTACAGATTGTAGAAAGCAAGAACCGCGACGGTGTTGAAGCAGACCGCCATCAGATTGCAATTTTTGCAGAAGATATGCAGAAGTTCCTTCAGGGCTTTGAAAAGTCTCTGGATTTTGTTGAGAAGGACAGAAAACAGCGACAGAAGGCAGCTAAAGAAAAGAGAGCTGAAAAAGATGCTAAATATTCAACAGGCGCAAAAAAGGTTTATCGCGTAAAGGGCGACAAGGCCGCTAAGTCAGATAAGAAAGCCGACGACGGTATTAAGAGAACTGGTAAGGTTATTCATATAGTTTCTAAAAAAGAAGTGAATAACGAAGAATAATAATTTATCACACGGATTCGATTTTGCTAACGCAAAATCATTTTTAAAAATATGGAATTACGTTAGTAATTCCGAATCCGTGTGCCCATAATCCGTGTGCCTAAAATGACGCAAGAAGCCAAGAATTTCTACAAAGACCTTCGGAATGTTGTACAGCCGATGGCCATACAAAACCTTATTTCCTCAGCCGTAAACTCTGCCGACGTAATCATGCTGGGCTACATAAGCCAGACTGCCATCGCCGCCTCCTCGCTTGCTGGTAACGTTGCCTTTATTCTTTTTATGATTTCAACAGGACTTTCTTCGGGCCTTGTAATGCTTGGTGCCCAGTATTGGGGAAAGAAGGATACAGAAGCAATCAAAACTCTGCTTGGAATCGGTCTTAGAATCTGCTGTAGTGTTGAAATTATAGTTGCCTGTATTGCAGCTTTTTATCCCCGCATTCTCATGCTGATTTTTACAAAGGATTCGGCTCTTATTGCTGAAGGCTGCAAATACCTCAGGGCCGCAAGTTTTTCTTATGTCTGCCTTTCTTTTTCTCAGATGTTCCAGGCTGGATTCAAAAGTATTGAACGTGTAAAAATTGTAACAATCACATCAACAACCAGTCTCTTTTTGAATATAGGCCTCAATGCAGTTTTCATTTTCGGTTTGTTAGGCGTACCTAAGATGGGAATTACCGGAGTTGGTATTGCAACTTCGATTGCCCGCTTTATTGAAATGGTAATCTGCTTTATTTACGCAGGCCGACAGACTGACGTTAAATTTTCTGTCACTTGTGTGTTCCGCCGTAACAAGCTTCTTACCCGCGACTTTTTCAAGTATTCCCTGCCGGCTGTTGGTAATGAACTCGTCTGGGGTTCAGCCTTTGCAATGTATTCTGTAATCATGGGGCACCTCGGCGAAGACATTGTTGCCGCAAACTCTGTAGTAAACACCGTCCGCCAGCTTGGTTCAGTTTTGTGCTTTGGTATGGCTTATGGAGGAGCAATCGTAGTAGGAAAATATATGGGAGCCGGTGACATGGCAGTTGCAGAACGAAATGCCAGCCGTCTTGCTAGAGTAACAATTTTTTCGGGTGTGCTTGGTGCCGTCCTTTTAATTTGCCTTTATCCAGTACTTCCTTATATTGCTGATTTGAATGAAACAGCCGCTCATTACAGAAACATTCTGCTTTTTATAAATGCATATTCTCTGATTGGAGCTTCTATAAATACAGTTTTGATTTGTGGAATTTTCCGTGCCGGTGGAGACTCAAAATTCGGCTTTGTTGCAGACATAATAAACATGTGGTGTGTATCTGTTCCTCTCGGTCTGCTGGCAGCTTTTGTATTTAAGTTACCACCACTATGGGTATATTTTATTCTCTTCTTAGATGAATTTGAGAAAATGCCTTTTGTAATCCATCATTATTTTAAGAAAGGCTGGCTTAGGAATATAACCAGAGATTAATAATCAATATACGAATTATTAAAATTGGCGTAAGCGGGAAAAGGTTCTAAAAAACATCATTCCCGTTTTTTAGTGCCTTTTACCGCTGAGAGCCAATTTTTTGATTCTAGTATTTAAATGTTAATCTTTGTATTGGCGACGGCCCCAGCTTGTGACAGACTTCCCTATGCGCTTTTGTCGGGTAGCCCTTGTGTTTTGCATATCCGTATTCAGGATATTTTTTATCCATTTCCAGCATCAGACGGTCGCGACAGGTTTTAGCAAGAATACTTGCTGCCATTACACAAGGATATTTTCCATCAGCTTTAGGCTCACAGCGGCATTCAATCGGAACATCAGGACATCGAGTACCGTCCGTAATTCCGATAAGCTTTATCTGATTAAAATCAGCTAGTTCCTGCAGCCTGCACCACTCAGGAAATTTATTCATGAGCTCTTCAAAGGCATTTTTCATTGCCAGCATGCTTGCTTCGAGTATATTAATTTCATCGATTGTTGTATGATCTACAAGTGCAATTCCATAACAGGCTTTCTCTTTAATCACTGATTCTGCAGCCTGACGTTTTTTTTCTGTAAGCTTTTTTGAGTCATTGAGTATTTCAACAGGAAAATCAGAAGGAAGAATTACTGCTGCTGCACAAACAGGTCCTGCAAGAGGACCTCTGCCCGCTTCATCAAAACCTGCTTCAAGAATTAAATGTGAATCTGACATTTAGAAGCCCTGCAAGATGTTTTTTTCATCTGTAAGTTTTGTTGCCTTATTCACGTAAAGCGGCTGGATTTTACTTGTTGTATTTGTGAGACGGGCTTTAAAGTTGTTTTCAATAAAAGCAGCTTTTACAGAAAATAGTTCTGCAATACGACCGTTCCCACCGCTTACAAGAAAATCATTTTTTTGAGCCGTTACATTTCCGCCGTCTGCAGAAATAATAACGCTTGTATCAGCATTTGTACTTACAGAAGAATTTCTGATTGAGATGCGGGATTTTACTGCCGCAATAAATGATGCATAGGAAACTGCATTTGCAGAAACCATAGTATCAGAAATATTGATTATGGCATTGCTTGCATCGATTACAGTACCGTTTCTGGTAAAATCTGCAGCAATAACACAATTTTTCATAGTAAGCACAGAATTTTCAAGTTTTATTAACGGCACAATCGATTTCTTACTTATTTCAGATGTGTTTGAAATTCTACAGTCAGAAATCTCCAGTGTGGAAGTTTTTACAACAAATGATCCATCAGCTCCAAATTTAAGCCGAGCATCACCGCCATTAAAAACTTCAAAATTAGAAGAAATATTGTAAGCCTCGCTAATTACCATTTCTCCCTTTACAGAAAGCTTAACCACTCTCTGATTAAGAAGTGCAGATTTGAGCTGCTTAAAATCTGTAAACGGATGAGCAGCCGTTCCATCTGCAAGCTCAGCATCGCCAGAAGCATCAAAATAATAATTTGACTGATCAATTACAACTGCAAACTCAACAGGACTGCTTGCATTTTCGTCAGTTTTTGAATAAGCAGAAACTTTATAATAAACAGGATTCAAACCATTTTGAGTCCAATGCAAAGAGAAACTTTCGCCCTTTACTTTTCGATATTCACCAAGCGGTACATTTTTGAAAATCTTATCATCAGAAGAATAAGAAATATCAGATTCATCCAGTGCAAGCGGCTCACTCAAAGCAATATATAAATCTGTCCCACGCATACCGGAAATCTTTACATCTACATCACCGCGTGAAACGAATCCCTGGGCATTAGTTTTTATGACCGGAATTTGAGGAGGTTTTCGGTTGATATCGTATGAGACGGAAATATTTCCCTGATAAACTGAATTTGCAAAAATACCGAGTGTAGCAGAACCAGAAACTTCATCACCGTAAAAAGCATCAATTCCAATACGGGTAAAAAGTTCAGAATAAGTTCCGTCCAACTCATTCATTATACTCAAAGCGTAAGCATCATCTCCACGGATGGAATAAACCAGACTTCCATCTGATGTTTCATCACGTACAATCTCTGGTTTTGGAGGCAGCACAAAAAATTCAATCGGATTACCTGCATCATAATCAATAGGTTGCCATGAAATCATATGGCTCACTGAACGATCTAGTTTTACAGGCTCTCTCGGAAGCCCCCAGTATTCTGAATCAATTTTATATATAAACTTATTATTTGTAAAAGTTACTGTCTCCCAGTCTGAAACCTCAAAAGGAACATCTCTATGACTGAAGACACCGGCAGATTGTGGATATGTTTTGATTATAAAACGATATTTTACATTTCGAGCTTTATCAAAAATTGTACACGGTATATAGCGAGACAGCACACTTAAAGAAGAAAGCTGTAAGGTACGGGCAGGCATATAATTTTCCGGCATATTATCTTCCGGTGGAAGCCCAATATAAAACAGAAAATCACCAGGAATTGTAAGCTGGCTTCCTGCGCTGTAATTTAATATTCCACCATCGAAAAAGGTTTGTATAAAATTTTTATAAGAAGTTTTAGAACCATCATCTGTTTTTACAGTGTATTTTACAGAAACTTTTTCTTTTTTTCCGTCACCCGTAATACGTGTTACATTAAGCTGAACGTCTCCCGCAACATCAAGCAAAACAGGTCCATCATAAGCAAAACCAAAAGTTTCCGGGTCCGCACCATCAACAGAATAAAGAAAGTCTCCTCCATCAGAATTATCAATAACCAGCATCTGACGATTTGCCCACTCTCCCTTTACCGGGCTGAGCAAATTAATTTCAGCAGAAAGTGGCAGTACAAAAATCAGAAATGAAAGACAGATACAAACAATAGAAGGAAACTTTTTTTTCATAGTTCTCCCTATGATTCAAGGAAAGGTCCGAGAATATCGCGAAGTTCCGGATCTTGAGAATAATAATTCTTTTCCAGTTCTTCTTTTGAAAGCCCTACAAGTTCATGGCTCATATAATGAATCCAGCGGTTTTCATCAGGATTATTGATCACAAACTTACGGCAATAATAATCAGGCTGAATAGGAAGCTGTTCTTCCTGATAAGTAAAATATTTATAGTCATGAACAACAACCTTGATATCCTCACGAGGCATACCGCGGCTGTTAATCAAAGTTTCAACAAGCGAATTGATTGTACGGCCTGAATCAAAAATATCATCAACTAAAAGAATCTTGTCACCTGGACGCAAGTTTTCTGGAGGATATGTCCATCCATCGATAAAAACTTTGGTATGCTGGGCAACATCAGAATAAGAACGGGCAACTACGCCTGCATACAAAACCGGATGAAAACTTTCTCGCTTACTGATAATTTTAAAATATTCACTGATTACGTTTGCCATGTAAGCTCCACCACGTAGTGAACAATAAATTACATCAGGGATAAAGCCGTCTTTATAAATTTTATGAGCAAGTTTTAATGCATCATTGCGAACAACGTCATAAGGTAAAAATTCTTTAATCATAAAGCCCTTCTGCCACTCCGAATTAGTTTCGGAATTAGTTTATAAGATGCTGAAACAAACTCAGCATATCTATAAATTATAACGCTTTTTTATCTTTTGTACTACTGATTTTTCGCGGAATGATTTTCCGTTACATGAAAAAAGACTTTAGATCAAAAAGAAGCCGTTATCATACCATATAGCCAGGTGCTTTAGCTCATAGTCTCTGGAACTGCCGCTTCGCAGCAGCCACAAAAAGAGTATTTTTGAACCACGCCCCGCTCCTTCGCGCCAACATTACGGATAAGCGTTTATAATGCGGAAGCCCTGTAGCTCACATCGATTTTTCTTCCAAAATCCCATATTCGCATATATAATAGAAAAATCGGAGAAGAAAAATCGAACAACAGTGAGGTATCTATCATGAACGACATCAGCATTACATTTATAAAAGACGAAAAAGAAATAACTAAAAAACTGGTTCCATATGGAACACCTGTTTCTGTAATTACAGGAAACTTTGGAATCCCGGATAAAGAAATTTACGCAGTAAGAATAAGTAACGAAATCTGTCCTTTGGACATGCCTCTTACTTATGACGCCGTACTTGAGCCGGTTGTGGCTAAATCAAAGGATGGAGCTGCAGTTTACCGCCGCTCTCTCTGTCTCTTACTGGCCGCAGCCGCTCACAATCTTTTTCCAAAAGCCCGCCTTCTTGTAGGCCACAGCCTGGGTTACGGTTACTACTACACTCTTGAAGGTGCAAAAAAGATTACTGACAAGGAAATCAAACAGCTTACTGCCGAAATGAATGCTCTTGTTGAAAAGGACATCCCTATCACAACAGAGACAATTCCTTACGCAAAGGCAGCAGAACTTTTTGAAAAACTCTATCTTGTAGAAACCCGAAAGCAGATTAAATTCAACTGTACTCCGACAATCAAAATCAATTCGATTGGGGACTTTTCTGATTTGTACTTTGGTCCTCTTGTTCTTTCTACAAGCGTTCTTAAGACCTTTGAACTTATGAAATACGGAGATGGATTCTTACTCCGCTTCCCTAAATCTTCTGACCCGGACAAGCTTACAAAATTTGAAGACCAGCCTAAGCTCTTTGAGATTTACAGTAAGTACAAGGAATGGGGAAAGAGAATGAACGTTACATCTGCGGCTTCCCTCAACGAGCTGATTGGAAAACGAAAGATTAACGATTTTATCGAAATCACCGAGATCTACCAGCAGAAAAACATTTCAAAGATTGCTTCTCAGATTGTTGATAAAAAAACTGTCCGTGTAGTTTTGATTGCGGGGCCTTCTTCTTCCGGAAAAACAACTTCGGCTAAAAAACTTGCCCTCGAGCTTCAGGCTATGGGCTACCAGCCAAAAGTAATCAGTCTTGACTGCTACTATGTTGGCCACGACAAAACTCCGCTTGATGCAGAAGGTAAGCCGGACTACGAGTGTCTCGAAGCACTGAACATTGAGCTTTTGAACAACCAGCTTGTTGATTTGTTTAATGGAAAAGAAGTAATAATTCCAACCTATGACTTCCACACAGGAACTTCATATTTTGAAGAGAAAAACAAACTCCGTCTTGCAGAAAATGAGATTCTTATTCTAGAAGGAATCCACGGCTTAAATGACAAGCTTACTCCAAAGGTTGCACCAGAGCTCAAGTTTAAGATTTACCTTTCTGCCCTCACCCAGCTCAACCTTGATGACCACAACCGCATTTCAACCAGCGATAACCGACTTATCCGCCGCATTGTCCGCGACAATAACTTCCGAGGAAAACCTGCTGCAGGAACAATTGAAATGTGGCCAAGCGTTCGCCGCGGCGAAGAGCTTCACATCTTCCCTTTCCAGAACAATGCAGATGCAGTTTTGAACACAGCACTGGATTATGAACTTTCGGTACTTCGTGTTTATGCAGCACCACTTCTCCGCCAGGTTACTCCTATGGAAAAAGAATACGCAGAGGCAAGAAGATTGCTCCAGTTCCTCGAGAACTTTTCAACAATTTCGCCAAGTGCAGTACCACCACGCTCTATCATAAGAGAATTTATTGGAGGAAGTGCGTTTAAGTATTAAGCATTATGTGTCATTCCCGTGTTTGACCATAAATGTCATTCCCCGGCTTGACCGGGGAATCTAATTTTATAAATGATTAATTAAATTACAAGATAAATGTTGTTATTCTTTATAACTATCCGGCATCTGTCCATTAAAGTAAAAGGAAAAATAAAATCTATCCCAATACATACTTTTTTCTCTTACAAAGACAGCACATTCACTACTATCTTTTCCATTATAAATGTATGTATTAAATTGAACACCATATACATAACTTTCAATTACTTCTCGAAATGGTAATCCAACTACGATTTGATTAAAGGAACTAGTTATATTATCCTTACTTTCTGATTGTGAAGGACTGCATTGAATATGTGTAATTTGGCCACTTCGCTTATCATAAAAAATGTTTATCCACTCAAAAACAATACCTTGCCAGGTAATATTTTCAATTTGAATACCATTATTTGCATCAGTTGAATGATAAACTATATTCCATTCATTAAACTGTTTTTTTACTTGGGAAAGTGTCGAATTATATGTAATTCCCATTATTTGCATTGGTTTGTTTGCGTGTTTTTTTGCTTGTTGTAATACATTGGATAAAAAGCAAGAGAAATAATTAGATTAAAAGATTGTCCGGTCAAGTCGGACAATGACAAATAAGTACGATATAAAAAAAAGATTCCCCGGTCAAGCCGGGGAATGACACATTATCGTAATGGAAATAACATATCTCCTAAACTGGAGAATGACATTTTTTTAACTGGGAAATGACAACAATATCACTATAATTTATTCTTCACTTCATCCAATAATTCTGCTTCCTCGTAGTCGGCAGCTTGTTTCCATTCATCAAGCTGCTTTTCACGAAGTTTTTCTAGGGCTGTTGTTTTTTTCATGCATTCGCGCAGAACTTCACGCTTTTGTTCACTAACAAGTTTCGCCTGTGCAAGTTGTTTTAAGAGTTCTTCTTTCTGATATTCAAGAAGATTGTTGTACTGACTTTGTGCCATTACGTCCTGAAAATCAAGATTACCTTTCATACTGGCTTTTACAGCTGAATAGTTCTGTGCGATTTTTTTCAGATTATCATTTATTTCAGTTTCTACAGCCAGAGCTTTTGCAAGTTCGCCTTCTGCCTGTTCTTTTTCGAAGTTACGGAATTCGAGGACTTTCTGAAGTTCAAAGGTAAACTTTTTCATAAGATATTAAAAACCTTGTCATGCTGAACTTGTTTCAGCATCTATTAAGAGATCCCGAAACAAGTTCAGCATGACGATATTATTCAACAACCTGTTTATTCGCATCAACTATTTGCGCAGTGTAGGGAATATCCAGAGCCGGAGCCTCAACATATTCACTTTCCGGAATTTCAATTCCTGTAAGGGCTGAAAGCTTCTGCAGAGTTTCATTCATTGGACAAGGCTCGTACTCTTCCTGCTTCAAAAACTCTTCTATTTCCATATGCTTATCAATAGCCTGGTCAATTTCCGGTGAATTACCTTTCTGGTAGATACCTGCAGTAATCATTGTTTCGTTATCAGAATATGTTGCCATCCAGGTTCGCAGGCGGCCTACTGCCTTACGAGTCTGTGCTCCACTAACACGTTTTGACAAACGCGAAATAGACTGAAGCACATCTATTGCCGGGTAATGGTAAGCCTGGGCTAACTTACGGTTCAAAACAATATGGCCGTCCAGAGTTCCTCGAACCTTATCAGTAATCGGTTCATTCATATCGTCACCATCAACAAGAACTGTATAAAAAGCAGTAATGGAACCTTTCTGATTTGTACCCGAACGCTCAAGCAGTTTTGGAATCATATCAAATACGCTTGGCGGATAGCCCTTCTGTGCTGGAGGTTCACCATTTGCAAGTCCTATTTCTCGCTGAGCATGAGCAAAACGGGTAACTGAATCCATCATCAGCATAACGTCTTTTCCCTGGTCGCGGAAATATTCAGCAACAGCAGTACAAACCTGAGCGGCACGAAGACGGCAGATTGAAGGCTCATCACTGGTAGCCACAACTAACACAGAACGCTTCATTCCTTCTTCGCCAAGGTCACGCTTTACGAAGTCGAGAACCTCACGGCCACGTTCACCTATCAAACCAATTACGTTTATATCAGCATCTGTATTTCGTGCAATAATACTAAGAAGAGTTGATTTACCAACACCAGAGCCCGCAAAGATTCCAAGACGCTGCCCCTTACCAACCGTAAGCAGAGAATCTATAGCACGAACACCAGTTGTAATACGACGGTTAATATCTGTTCTTTCATTTGGAGATGGTGGATTTGCAACTGCAGGATAATATGTCTCCGGAACAATTTCGCCCTTATCATCACAGGGACGACCTGCAGCATTAATCATTCTGCCTAAAAGATTTTGACCAACCGGAACCATGAGACTGCGACCGGAAGCAACAACTTCACAACCAACCTCAATTCCCTTTGTCTCCCCGAAAGGTGCAAGCTTTACAGTTTTGTCATCAAGACCGACAACCTCTGCCTGAAGCAACTTGCCGTCGCGCAATTTTATCGTACACATTTCTCCGATTACCGAGCGAGGCCCTTCGCTTTCTACTTCCAGACCTTTTACTGCAGTTACACGGCCTGTGTACAAAATTGTTTCTGCATCAACAACTTTTTCGAGATATTTTGTAAAATTAAATTCACCAGTATAAGAAGAACGCATACCCCACCCCCGCTATTCAAATTACTCAGAGGTAAGAGGATCTGACCGCTTGATATTTTTAACAGGAGAAACTTCGAGAATCTTATTTTCAAGCTCAGTAAGCTGACTTGAAATTCTAGCATCAATTGCACCAAAGTCTGTTTCAACAATACAGCCACCCTTTTCAACAGAAGAATCTTCCTGAACAGTAATACCCTGAACATTTTCAACATGCTGAATAAACTCATCAGCGTGAGCAGTTGTAAGTTTTACATCTTCAATATTAACACGGAGAGTAACAGAGCCGCGGGTTTTAACCTTTCGCAATGCGGCAACAGTATTTGCCATAATAACGTTCTTTTGATTTTCAGAAAGAATTTTAATAACCTTGCGGGCCATTAAAATTACAAGCTCAACAATCTGGCTTTCTGTATCCTGCAAGATTTCTTCACGACGCTGCATAACTGCTTCAAGGATTTTATGCATACGGTCAATAAGGCGTTCAACTTCAGCAGAACCTTTTTCGTAACCTTCCTTACTTCCCTGTTCAAAACCCTCGTTTCGGGCTTCTGAAACAATCTTATCGTGCTGAGCCTGTGCATCTGCAACAATTTGTGCAGCTTCAGCTTTTGCTTTTTCAACAATCTGTGCAGCTTCATTTTCAGCATCAGCTTTTATAACTGCAGCCTGGTCTGTCTGGCGTTTTACTTCGGCAAAGGCAGTATCTTCTGCAGCCTTGATAATTCGTTCTGCTTCCTGCTGAGCCTGTGCTTTTAACTGCTGTTTTTCCTGTTCGAACTGAGCCTTATATTCTTCTGCTTCGCGACGAAGATCTTCTGCAGTCGGGCCTGTATATTCTTCTTCCTCTTCTACAATTGCTTCTTCAATAGGAGAATAATCCTTATAAAGAGGAAGCATTACTTTTTCCTCTATAGTTTTTGCCTCACCAGGTCTAAAAACTGCCTTCGCCATATTTTATTCCTTATGATACAAGCTCGTCTTCACCAGAACGAGCAATTACGATATCACCGTTGTCTTCGAGACGGCGGATGATAGATACAATCTTCTGCTGAGACTCTTCAACGTCCTTCAGGCGGACAGGTCCCATGAACTCCATATCTTCCTTAAGCATAGAGGCCGCACGTTTAGACATGTTACGGAAGATTTTATCCTGTACTTCAGTATCAACCGACTTAAGCGCTTTTGCGAGCTCCTGCTGGTCGACATCGCGGAGTACCTTCTGAATAGCACGGTCGTCGAGCATAACGATATCTTCGAATACGAACATTCGCTTTTTGATTTCCTCTGCTAAATCCGGATCGTCCTCTTCGAGAGATTCGATAATAGACTTTTCAGAAGAACGGTCAACAAGGTTGAGGATTTCAACGATTGCTTCAACACCACCGGCAGCAGTGTAGTCTTCTGAAGACAGAGTAGAAAGTTTCTTTTCCAATACTCGTTCAACGTCGCGCAATACATCAGGAGAAGTTCGGTCCATTGTTGCAAGACGCTTAGAAACTTCGGCCTGCATATCTTCCGGAAGGTTCTGCATGATTACGGCAGCCTTACCAGGTTCAAGGTAAGCAAGGATCAATGCAATAGTCTGAGGATATTCCTGCTGAATAAAGTTCAAAAGATGAGCCGGGTCTGTACGGCGGATAAAGTCGAAAGGACGAACCTGAAGAGAGCTTGTAAGACGGTTAATGATATCGATAGCCTTCTGAGAACCGAGTGACTTCTCCAGGAGCTCGCGGGCATAGTCGATACCACCGGTTGTAATGAAGTTCTGAGCATTCATGAGCTCCTGGAACTCTTCAAGTACGGCATCTTTAAATTCAGGGTTAACTTTTTCCTGACGTGCGATTTCAAAGGTAAGGGTTTCAACTTCATCTTCACGAAGATGCTTCATGATTTCGGCAGATACTTCTGGTCCAAGCGAAATGAGGAAGATGGCGGCCTTCTGACGGCCTGTTAAACTTTTATAATCCTTTGAGCCTTTTTTAGATGATGAACCAGAACCTGCAGGCTTAAGCTGACCAGGCTTTGGTACCGGCTTTGGATTTGATTTCGGTGCTTCTGTAGTTGCTTCGTCTGACATAAACTATTCCTCCATCAACCATGTTCTTATGAGCATAGCAACATCTTCCGGATGTTCCTTTGCCATTGAGATTGCATTTTCCTGAAGTTCCATACGGCGTGTCTCTTCGACAGACATTGTAACTTCCATTCCGTCGTCTTTTGCTTCCCAGAGAGCACGTTCGCGAGCTGCCTGCTGCTCTGCAAGAAGACGAGCTTCGCGTTCGCGGCGGCGACGCTCCATTTCCTTGCTGATAATACGGAAGAGAATAAAGCCAACAAGAACAACAACAATTGCAATAAGAATCAAAAGGATTGTTCGGCGGCGCTGAATTGCAGCAAAGTATTCTGCATCTTCTGCCTCAAACTCGTCATCGCGGTCGTATGGAATGTTAGTTACCTCTACTCTATCTCCGCGTTCACGGTTATAACCGATTGCCCCCTGAATAAGACGAACAGCTTCAGCCTTCTGTTCATCAGAAACAGGAGTATATTCACGCTTGATAGCTCCGTCCTCAATTACAAGGTTTCCGTTATCATCTTTTACTTTCTTCCATTTTCCGTCCAGGTTGACAGAAACTGAAATCTTATCAATTTTAGGAGAAGAAATTTCCTGAGTTGTTTTTTCATTTAATTCGTTATTCTGAGTTACACCAGTTTCAGTCGATTTTCCGATAACATTTGACATATCAGAATAAACAGGAGGAGTCTGACCTTCAACACCGGCAGGTCCTTCCGGATTATAACCGGTTCCCTGCCATTCCTTTGTTACAGTCTGGCTTGAACGAGGAAGATAATCACGATATTCAGAATCATCATATGGAGTATCCGGATTATCCGGCTTAATTACGATTGGAGAAAACTCTTTTGATTCACTGGTTTTCTGCGACATATCCATTTCAATAGCAACGTTCATGTCGCGGCAGCGGTCTTCGCCAAATGTTTTCTGAAGTGCCTTGAGAATTTTTGCACGAAGTTCAACTTCCTGCTTGCGTATAAGCTTCTGCTGTTTTTCAATTATGCTTACACGGTCACTTTCTGCCATGCCTTCAAAATCATTAATCTGATTTCCATCTGAATCAGTAATTATAAGATTTTCTTCACGAAGACCTTCAACCGCAGAAAGAATGAGGCGCTGAATACCCAGAACTCGTTTTCTGTCCTGCAAGAGGTTACTCTGAGGGGTAGTTTTAAGAATAACACTTGCAGTAACAGGATTCTGATCTGCAGTAAAGAGCTGTGTTTCGGGCAGAACGATATTTACATCTGCCAGCTGAATTTCCGCTATTGATTCAATATGCTGTTTAAGCTGTTTCTGAATTGTATTTTTAAGCTTTACATTCTGATCTGCATCTGTAGTAGACCAGTTACGATCATAAAAACCTGCCCAAGGGTCAACACTGGATGGTACAAGATTTTCAGAAATCAAAATCTCACGCATCCGGCGGGCAATTTTATCATCATCTACCGAAATATAACCGGCATCATTTGTATAAGCATTAACATTTTCCTGAGAAAGACGATCCAGAATTTTTGTAAGTGATGTGTCGTCCGTAACAGGCGCATTGAAAAGACGTACAGTTGTCGGTTTTGCAGACATCCTCACAGATGCAACCACGGCAACAATTACAATAACAATTATGCCAATCAGTATGACTTTTTGTATTGGTTTCCACTTCGACCATAAATTCTTAATCGAATCAGTTACCTTTTTAAGCCATTCGTTCATCTGACCCCTCCCGTGAACGAATTTTAAAGAAATTTGTAACAAATTTACTTACTAAATTTAATTAAGTATAACATAGGAAATAAAATAATGCAAATGAAAAAAAATGAATGGTAGTTAGTTTTAATTAATGAATGTTCGTTAGTTTTGAATTTTAAAAATAACTTTATTTTTTACCTAAAAAAAGTTATAATTTATGAATGGCTCAGAAAAAGAAAGTACGTTTATCAGATATTGCAGAAAAACTCAAAATTAGTACAGTTACGGTTTCAAAAGCACTTTCGAACAAAGAAGGTGTTGGAGATGAACTCAGAGACCAGATTAAGCAGATTGCAGAAAAGATGGGATATCAGACAAAAAAAACTTCTTCTGCTGCTTCAAAAAACGGAACTACAGGTAATATAGGAATCCTCATTCCTTCCCGTTTTTTCTCCCCTAACGTTTCTTACTACTGGCATATTTTCAACACTCTTTCTTCTGAGCTTTTAACCCGCGGTTATTACAGCATCATGGAACTTCTTTCGGACGATGATGAAAACAAATGTTCTCTTCCAAGAATGATTCAGGACAAAAAAATCGACGGACTAATCATACTTGGTCAAACCAGCGACCTTTATCTTGAAACTCTGAATAAAACATATTCTAATTTTATTCTTTTTGATTTTTATTCTGCAAAACTTTCTTTCGACAGTGTATCAAATGATAATTATTTCTGTTCCTATATGATAACAAATTATGTTATATCACAGGGACACAAAAAAATCAGATTTGTAGGTAACTTTGGAGCCACAACTTCTATTTCAGACAGATTTATGGGATTTCAAAAAGCAATGCTGGAAAATCACCTTATCTGTTCTCCAGAAGAAATACTAAATGACCGCGACGAGCATGGTTCATTAATAAAAATTCAACTGCCCCCTGAAGAGGATATGCCTACAGCCTTTGTCTGCAATTGTGATGAAACTGCTGTAAATCTTATTAATGCACTTGAAGAAAAAGGTTTTAAAGTGCCGCAGGACATTTCAGTTACCGGCTTTGATAATTATCTTCCACAGAAAAAAACTCCGGTTGAACTTACAACTGTTTATATAAAACCGGAAGATTCAACAAAGATTGCCGCAGAACTGATTATCAATAAAATCACAGAACAAGCATATATAAAAGGCCGCCATCTTGTAAGTGGCAGCCTCATAATCAGAGATTCTGTAAAAAAATTATCATTCTGAAAATCTGTCACCCCAAACTTAGAATAAGACAAATTACGTAACAAGTTCGGAATGACTTTACAGAGTTTTTATAAAGTCATAAATTTTTTCTGCAGCTTTTTTATGAGTAAGTGGTCCCGGATGTCCACGTGAGCCTTTATCTTCCGGATTCTTCTCAATATCATCCATACTTTCAAGCTCAAGTGCATATACATTCATATCACCAGATGCAGACATGTATTCTTTTATTCCCTTTTGAATCAGAGCTGGAACAATATCAAGTGAAAGCATACCCCAGGTCCAGATTATTTTTGCCTTAGGATTATGTTTTCTGATTTCACCAAGGAAACGTTTAGCTTCCGAAATAATTGCATTTCCTGCAACTCCGTTTACACCTTTTCCGTCATCCTGACTCTTAAATCCAGAATTATCATTAGTTCCAAGATTTAAAACTACATAATCTGCACCACCATCATAAGCAATAGCATCACAAGAGCCCATTGCCTGTTGCTGCTCACCATTGAGAACACCGCAAACCTGATCGTAATACATTGGAATAGAAGAAGTAACATCTCCATCCCAGCCCCAGCAGAGCCCCCATCCGCACTGACTTATACTGGTCCAGTCCGCATTCAGTTTCTTAGCCAGCTGAACTGCATAAGTTTTGCTTGCACACATCCACTGTGTAATCCAGTCCGTTTCATCAGGGCAGCCAGCAAGACCTTCACCGGAAGTTATACTGTCACCTATAAATTCTATTTTACATGAACGAGGTTTTATTGCGCAAAACTTTCCATTATCATCAAGCCGTAATCCGGTAATCTTAAGATCATGCAATGAATCCCCAGGCATAGGCTGAGTATCCTTTATTATAGAAATAAGATTTTCCTTTTCCGGATTCATATTTCTTGAAAGACAAATCCAGGTTGATTTTTTTGGTGCTATAAAGCGGGTAATCTGAGATCCATTTACTTCTACTGCAAGCCAGATTTCATGACAGTCATAGTTGCATGAAATCTCTGCCCAGACTTCACGGGCTTTAACATTAATTTCAAGAGCAGAACCTGCCCAAAAAAGTCTCACTGCGCCATCTTTACAAATAACATCAGCAATGTTACGACCAAGCAGGCGTATATTTTTTAAATCTTTAATAGGATAATTTTTCATGAATGTGAGTATATCGAATAATAAAAGAATAATAAATGGTTCTCATCGATGAAAAATCACAGCGCAAATCCGTATGTTCCCTCTTTTCATGTTACTTAAATTTACTTAATTTAACTTAATATATTTTACCTAATTAACTTAATTTTTCTTGACATTTTAAGTGAGCGGCTGTACATTAGAAACATAAATGAAATTCCGAAATGTCAAACTGAACTTGTTTCAGGATCGGAATTATAAGACTTTTCAAGGAGCATTATATGGCAAAAATCATCAGCGGTGGAAATCTTCCTAACATTCCATGGCAGGACAAACCTAAAGACAGCTGGCAGCCAATCTGGCGCTACACAGAAAATCCGGTTATCGACCGAAACCCTTTCCCGGGCATGGGTCGCATTTTCAACTCAGCAGTAATTCCTTGGGAAGGAAAATTCAAGGGTGTTTTCCGTGCAGAGTCAACACTTGCACGTCCTTTCCTTTACCTTGGCGACTCAGACGACGGTATACACTGGACCTTCCAGACAGAAAGAATTCACATGCATGATCCTGATGGAAAACCACATGATCCATATTATGCTTATGATCCTCGCGTAGTAAAAATTGATGACACTTATTATATTATGTGGTGCGGCGACTTTGACGGAGCCGCAATCGGAATTGCAAGCACAAAGGATTTTAAAGACTTCACACGTCTTGAAAATCCATTCCTTCCATTCAACCGCAACGCAGTTTTATTCCCACGCAAAATCGACAATAAATTTATAATGCTCTCACGCCCTTCAGATTCAGGACACACACCTTTCGGCGACATTCTTCTTTCACAGTCACCGGATATGAAGTATTGGGGAGAACACCGCCTCGTAATGCAGAAAGGCGGAAGCGGCTGGTGGGAAGGCCTCAAAATCGGTGCAGGCCCGGCCCCAATCGAAACAGACGAAGGCTGGCTTTTGTTCTTCCACGGAGTTTGCCAGACCTGTAACGGCTACGTTTACTCATTCTCAGCAGCCCTTCTCGACCGCGACAAGCCTTCAATCGTCAAATACCGCTGCTCTGACTACATGCTCACACCGGAATTGCCATACGAAACAACAGGCTTTGTAGACAACGTTTGCTTCCCGGTAGCCGCCCTCACAGATCAGGCAACAGGCCGTATCGCCCTCTACTACGGTTGTGCCGACACAGTAACAGGCCTCTGCTTCACAACAGTCGACGAAACAATCAAGTTCATCAAAGAACACAACGAATTGAGCGCACTCGACAAAGACGAAGGTAGATTCTAAGGTAGCAAGGAGGGGAAAGCCTTCCCCTCGTTCCAAAGAAAAAGGGTACGGTAGTTTCGACAATCTCAACCACCGTACCCTTTTTCTTTTCCACTACCCCTTCTAACGGGGGCTCCGCCCCCGTAACGCCCCTGCTTTACTGTTTCGGTAATGTTACAGTAACAATCAAATCATCATCATCTTCTTCAAGCTCATAATTATATTCTACGCCATCCATAGATTCTATTGCATAATATCTGTATCTGCTTAAATCATTATTCTTTCCTTCTACGGAATCAGTATCATTTTTTCTTTCAATATATGAAGTTCCAAATTCTACCCATTCATGAGTTCTTTTATCGTATGCTAAAACCCAAAAACCTGCTTCCTGTTTTGTAGAAAACTTTCCTTTAAGCTTCATATTCTCATTAGCATCTTCACCATCATCAACAGCATATAAATCAAATATAAAAGCGTTTGAATTTCCAGTATAAGTTGGAATGGCAGGTTTTGAAAAATCGCTGCCAGCATTTCTAATTTCAATTACAAGATCATTATGACTTTTATCAACTTTATAGGCGGCATTTATATCATTATCTGGCTCAATTGCAAAATATCGATAATCAGAAGGTTTTAAGTTTTTATCTGACTTTATTTTATATTCTTCATCAAAAAAATTGAACGTTTTAGATCCGATTTCTTTCCAGTCTTTATCTGCATAAGCAAAAATTTTTAATCTTATAACTTCAGTATCATTTTTATTTATAAGCAGTAAATGGCTCTTAAATTTTCCGCTGACAGAGTCTGCATCAATTACATATCCATATTCACTTTCGAATTCTGGAACATTGCCCTGTGCAAAGATTACACCAGATATAAATAACATCAATGAAAACATCAAAAATATTTTTTTAATTTTCTTCATAATATACTCCTTAAAAGTTAAGTATAATACAAATCAGCCAAAATTCAATGTTTTACCACGCAACCTTCCCGCCGGTTATCTTTCATGATTTCAGTACAAGTCCGTATTTTTGAATCCGCAATCGGCTAGAAGGTAAGCTGCAATTTTTGTATACAATTTAGATAGAGAATTATTCATCATATTCTTTTAAGTCATGATATAATTATAAATATGAAAAACTATGTTAATTGGGCGATTCTTGCCCCGGGCCGCATTGCAAACTCTATGGCAGCGGCTATGAATGGAATAAAAGACGGAAAACTTAAAACTATTGACGGAAGTAAAATCCGTTTAAATGCAGTAGCCAGCCGGAATCTGGAACGTGCCCAGAATTTTGCAAAAAAATGGAATTTTGAAAAAGCCTATGGCAGCTACGAAGAGCTTTACAATGATCCGGAAGTAGATGCAGTTTATATTGCAAATCCCCACGCTTTCCACTTGGAATCAGTTCTTGCTTGCCTGAATGCTGGTAAAAACGTACTTTGCGAAAAACCTGCAGGCTGTTCTCGCGACCAGCTGGATAAAATGACTTCCCTTGCCCGAGAAAATAAACTCTTTTTTATGGAAGCAATGTGGACAGCCTTTAATCCGACAATTGCAGAAATCCGCCGGGAAATTGCAGCAGGCACAATCGGACAAATCCAAAATATTGATTCCCGTTTCTGCAACAGAAATCCTTACGACCCGGATGACAGAAACTATGACCCTCGACAGGCTGGCGGTGCCCTTCTCGACCTTGGCATTTACAATATCTACTTTGCCATGATGCTTGCAGACTTTTCTCCTATTACCGCAGAAAGTTCAGCCGTTCGCATGCTTAAAGGTGTTGATGCCTGGAACAGCGTAAACCTCACCTTTGAAAACGGAATTGTAACCTCCTTCCAGGATGCAATGGATCTGCCTTCTCCAGTGCCAACACACGACGCTATAATTTACGGAAGCAAGGGATACATCACTGTCGAAAACTTTTTCTGCAGTCAGAAGGCCGATGTTCACGTTTACAAAAATATCTGGGGTGGAGATTCAGAATTAGTTCGCCAAATCAGAGAGCCTTTTGCTGTAAACGGCTACGAATACGAACTTGCCCACGCAACAGAATTTATTCTCTCAGGAAAAACAGAATCAGACGTACATACTTTCAAAAAATCAGAAGCTTTGATTGATATGATGGATACACTGCGCCGCGACTGGAATTTCAAATATCCATGGGAAGCCTAAAATCGAAGAACCGTTAAAAACAGGGCTGCGACAGCGGGCCTGTTTAGGTTCATCGAAAGAATGGCTCAGAGGCAAGCTATGCTTACCGACTTTGTCATTCCCCGGCTTGACCGGGGAATCTAAACATAACAGGAGATGATTAAAAAAATGAACTACAAAATCACAGGAAACGAAAACGTATTATTCAACAACAATGCCTTTTACTGCATTGGAACCGGCCGAATGGGACTGGCCCTTCAAAAGCAGTATTTTGAACAGCTCAAGCTGGTACAGGAAAAAATCGGCTTTGAGCATATCCGTGGCCACGGACTCTTTCACGACGACATGGCAATTTACCGCGAGTTCCAGCCGGGAGTAGCAGAATTTGGTCCTCATGCCTGGGAAGGCCGCGACGAGAAAAAGGTTCAGGTAGAATACAACTGGACTTATCTTGATATGGTTATGGATTCTTACCGCGAACTTCATATAAAACCTTTTATCGAACTTGGCTTTATGCCAAAACAGCTGGCTTCAGGCGACAATTCAATTTTCTACTGGAAGGGGCACACTACACCACCTTATAACTACGAGCGCTGGGCCGGCCTGGTTCAGGCAACGCTGCGCCATCTTATGGACCGCTATGGAACCGATGAAGTTGTTACCTGGCCTGTTGAAGTATGGAACGAGCCAAACCTTCCGGGCTTCTGGAAAGATGCAGACATGAAAGAATATTTTAAACTTTATGATATTTCTTCCAGAGCGGTAAAGGCTGTAGACAAACGCTTTAAGGTTGGCGGACCTGCAGTCTGCGGCGGCACAGATAAAGAATGGATAAAAGCCTTTCTTGATTTTGTGTGCAAAAATAAATGCCCGCTGGACTTTATAAGCCGTCACCACTACACCACCGAGTTCCCGAATTATGACGGGCACTACGGTTACCCAAAACTTCATCCAAAAGAAAAATGCTTTGAACAGCTAGATTCTACACGCGGCATAGTTGATTCATTCAAAGAATTCAAAGGCATGGATATAAATGTAACAGAGTTCAATACTTCTTATATACCAAACGCGCCGGTTCACGACATGAATCTAAATGCTGCCTATATTGCACTCATGCTTTCTACATTCGGCGACAATCACAAATCTTATTCTTACTGGACCTTTGGAGATATTTTTGAAGAGGCAGGTGTTCCGTATACTCCTTTCCACGGTGGCTTTGGTCTTGTTGCAAACGGACTTATTCCAAAGCCAACCTTCTGGACTTTTGCCTTTTACAAAAAACTTACAAAAAACTACGAAAAATGCGTACTAAAAACCAAAAACTGCGTCGTAGTAAAACAAACTAACGGCAGTTATTCTGGAGTAGTCTGGAATGTAGATGAAGAAATGACAGGCAAAGAGTTCAAACTCGACCTCACCTTCCCACTCGAAAACCGGACAAAGGGAAAAACAGAAGATGAAAAGCTTCCTAACGTACTTATTACCGAGCTGGTAGATGAAGAAGTCTGCAATCCTCTCAAGGCTTGGCACGATTTAGGAGAACCTGCAAATCCGAGCCAGGAACAGATGGAAATCCTTCGTGCGGCCGCCCAGCCTTTTGTTCAGACAAAGAGAAGCGGCAACAAAATCAGCCTGGTACTCAAGGAAAATGCAGTCTGCTACTTTGAAATTAAAGCCGCACCAATAAAAAGCGACCGCGGTTATACCTACGGAAGACTAAAATAACCCCCGGTGGTTGAGTAGGCACGAAGTGCCGTATCGAAACCACCTGTTATAAAACCTCGGTGGTTTCGATACGGCTTCGCCTACTCAACCACCGTAATCAGGAGATTTCAATGAACTATTCATCCAATTCCGATACCATCACCCGCGACTTTTTCGACTCCCTTTTACTCGAACCCCGCTATATCGATTCTGACTTACCAGGTACAAAGCTGGAGCTCTACGGCCGTACCTTCGATACCCCGGTTATGACCGCGGCTCTTTCCCACCTGGGCAACACTGCAGAAAACGGTATGGTAATTTACGCTCAGGCAGCCGCAAAGTGCAACGCTGTTCACTGGGTCGGCATGGGAGAAGATAAAGAGCTGGAAGAAATAACAGCAACCGGCGCCGCTACAATCAAAATCATAAAACCGCATGCAGACAATAAAGAAGTTTTCCACAAGATTGAACACGCTAAAAAAGCCGGCTGCTTTGCCGTAGGTATGGACATAGACCACGCTTTCAACGGAAACGGCGGCTATGATAATGTACTGGGTCTTCCCATGAAGCCAAAGACTACAGAAGAGCTTGCTGATTTTGTTCAGGCAGCAGGCGACACTCCATTTATTGTAAAGGGAGTACTTAGCACAAAAGACGCTGAAAAATGCCTTAAGGCAGGCTGTAAAGGAATTCAGCTTTCACACCACCACGGAATTATAAATTATGCCGTTACACCACTTATGATGCTGCCAGAGATTCTTCAAGTTACACGTGGCGAAATACCTGTATTCATAGACTGCGGAATTGAAAGCGGAATGGATGTCTATAAATGTCTTGCCCTCGGAGCGACAGCTGTAAGTGTTGGCCGTCACCTCATGCCGTTTTTGAAGGAAGGAGCTGACAAAACTTCAGACCGAATTAAAGAAATGACAGGCGAACTGGCCTCAACCATGGCCCGCAGCGGCATCCGCGACCTCAAGAGCTTCGACCCGACAGTTATTCATCAGAGAACTTTCTAAGCACAACACGTCACTACAACCACAAGTACCCGTCCGCTTGCAACGCAGACCTCGGCCACTTTTCCAGGAAGTACTTCATTGCTTACTCCAAGCTGAAAGTTCGCACTCAGGCTGGCATTCTCCAGCGGGTACTTTGCGTTTTTAATAGTCACACCACTCACATCGCCGGCAACCGTCAGAACAGAAAAATATGAGCAATTATCTTCTATAAATAAGGGCTCTTTACCGACTATCTGCATTTTTGAATAGTCATCAACTAAAACCGCCTTTTTTCCAAGCCCATCCAGATATAAAAGAATGGAAATATTTGCCAGCTCATGGTCGAAGCGGCCGCCCATTGCCCCAAGTAATAAAAAATCACTAAAGCCTCGCTCCACTGCAAGCTTTGCTGCATATAAAGTATCTGTATCATCTTTTTCACGGGGAAGTTTTACAATTTCAGGATGCCCGGCAGTACCGGCATATTTAGATAAAGCTGCTGGATCACATGAATCAAAATCACCAACAATAAAATCCGGTACTACACAAAGCCCATCAGCGTGAGAAAGTCCGCCATCGCAGAAAATAAAAAAATCGTCAGGCTGTAAAAAGAATTTTGTTTCTTTATAATCGTGAATCTCACCGGCAGAAACGATAACACAACGCTTCAAAAAAATCCTCCAAAAAAGATGACACGTAATTGTGGTTTCAACAAACTCAACCACCGAAAAGCAAGCTTAATAACCAGCTTACACTCCCACATCCTGTCTTGTATTTCCCAGAATTATTTCCATCCAGCTGCGCTTATCTCTTTTTGAAGTATCCAGACCAAAGAGTTCCATAAATTTTTCCAGAGCCACACGAACGTCATCTGCCGCATCTGTTCCATCAGTTACTTCAACTTCAATATACTTAAGGTTGTTTACCATTTCAAGCTCAAGATGAAAATCGCAACCCGGCAAAACTACCGATCGGCAGTGAACTCCATAAGCATCCTTTTTCTTTTCAAAAAACTGATGATAACCTGAAAATAAAAGAAGGTCGCGGATAACATCCGGTTTTTCAACAAAAGTTTCGTCTTCACGGTTTAATTCAATTCCGTTTTCAATAGTCTTCCGCTTTATGCAAAAATACGAACGTTCGTCAGTTTTATCATCAGCAGACGCTTCACTTCTTATGCGGATAACCTGAGGCTCACCAGCAGCCTTACTCTCTTCACGGGTAGTATAACGGGAAAAATAAGCATCCGATTTTAACAGATGTTCCAGTCCTTCTGCAGCCACCTCAAGACCAGGCAGAGTCTCTTCCCCAGAAATCACCTTAAAAATCTTTTCATATTCCGCATCAGTCAGCGGAATCTTAATTTCAATCTCGCGTCCCATCTAACCCCCGTCATCCCGAACCTTCGCAGAATAACTGCTCGGAGACTCGCTAAAAATAGTCCACTGGACTATTTTTGCCCAGCTACGCTGTGCCGCTCCCTATGATTCGGAATCTATTCCTTCTTTCCAGCCTCAGCAATCTCTTTTAATTCAGCATAAAACTTCGGATACTGTCTTTCAATCAAAACAGGTCTTCCCTTTGTATCAAGAAAGCAGTGGGTACTCTTTCCTTGGAATACAATCTCGTCCTTGCATTTAAACTCATAAGAAAAAGTCAGCTTGGCAGCCGAAAGCTTTTCAATACCAACCATAATTGAAATAGTATCCGGGAAAGTTGTCGACTTCTTATAAACGCCTTCAACAGTCATTACCGGCGAAGCCATTCCCTCTTCTTCAAGCTTAATAAAAGACCAGCCCAGCTGATCCAGAAAATCCACGCGGGCCTCTTCCATATAGCGGATATAGTTAGAATGATGGGTAATTCCCATTTTGTCAGTTTCGTAATAATTAACTTTGTGCAAATAAGGTTTTATAGTTTTCATACCTTCATTTTCGACATTTTCTCTCTTTTTGTCAATCTTAATGATATAGTATAAAAGTACGTATAAGGGTAAATGAATTATAAAAAAGTTCGGTCAATTTGGCTCGAAGGCTCGAGACATATGTCAAAAAGACTCTGTTTGGGGATGCCGCTTGAGCGGCATTACAATAGTTTCCAAACCCCAAACAGCGTCTAGCGCGTTATCGCGCGTTTTTGACATATGTATCGAGACTGAGAGCAACAATAACTTGAAATCTTTATAATTCATTTAACACGTTTATTTTCTAACTACCATTTTTATAGGTATATTTTTCAAAAACTGTTGTTAATAACCTTATTTTTTACTATATTATAATTATGTTGTTAGATGTACAAAACTTAAACGCAGGTCTTGAAGACGGAAAAGAAATCCTCAGAGACCTTAATATACAGATTGGTCAGGGCGAAACACACGTTCTGATGGGACCAAACGGTGCCGGAAAATCTTCTCTCGGCAATGCCCTTATGGGAAATCCTGTTTACAAAATCACAGGTGGAAAAATCCTTTTTAAGGACACCGATATCACAGAAGAAAGTGCCGACAAACGCGCAAAGCTAGGAATGTTCATGTCTTTCCAGAGCCCGCTCGAAGTTCCAGGCATCAGCCTCGAGGCTTTTATCCGCTCTGCAATTCAGCAGAAAACCGGCGAGCACGTAAAGCTTTTCCAGTTCCAGAAGGAACTCAAGCGCTGCATGGAACTTCTTTCCATGAATCCTGATTACGCCCGCCGCGACCTCAACGTTGGTTTTTCCGGCGGTGAACGTAAGAAGTCAGAAATTCTTCAGCTTCTTATGCTCAAACCGGACTTCGCCATCCTCGACGAAACAGACTCCGGCCTGGACGTAGACGCCATCCGCTTTGTTGCAAAGGGAATCGAAGAATACCGCAAAATGACAAACGGCTCACTCCTCATTATCACCCACACAACAAAGATTCTCGAAGGCCTTGCCGTAGACAAAACTCACATCATCGTAAAAGGCCACATTGTAAAAACCGGAGACGGTTCCCTCTTTAAGGAAATTAATGAAAAGGGATTTAAGGAATTCATTAAATAGCAATAAGCTTTTAGCCACAAGCATTTAGGAAAATATTTGGGCTTATTGCTAGCAGCTAACCACTAGCAGCTTGGAAACAACATGGAAGACAAACAGAAAATAGAAGATATAAACAGAGAGTTTTACGATTTCCGCTACGAAGAAACAGAAGAAAATACCTTCCGTCTTGAATCAGGTTTGACCCCGGAAATCGTAACTAAAATCTCAGATGAAAAAGGCGACCCGGACTGGATGCGCGAGTTCCGCCTCAAGTCACTCGAACTTTACAATTATCTCAAGGTTCCTAAATGGGGTCCTTCAATCGACGGTCTAAATATAGACAACATTGCAACCTACGTTCGCCCGAAAACTCAAATGAGCGGCAAATGGGAAGACGTTCCGGATGATATTAAGGAAACCTTCGAAAAACTCGGTATTCCGGAAGCAGAACGAAAGTCTCTTGCCGGCGTTGGCGCCCAGTACGACTCTGAGTTAGTTTACCATAACGTACAGAACGAAGTTTCAAAACAGGGCGTAGTTTATCTTGGCTTTGAAGAGGCCTTAAAGTCCGAAGAATGGGGAGCAATGGTAAAAGAATACTTTATGACCCTCATTACTCCAAAGGACCACAAGTTTGCCGCCCTTCACGGAGCAGTATGGTCGGGCGGTTCTTTTGTTTACGTTCCAAAGGGAGTTCACCTTTCCTTCCCTCTTCAGTCTTACTTCCGTTTGAACGCTCGCGGTGCCGGTCAGTTTGAACACACACTGATTATTGTAGACGAAGGCGCAGACCTTCACTTTATTGAAGGATGTTCTGCACCTAAATATAACGAAGCAAACCTGCACGCCGGAGCTGTAGAACTTTTTGTAAAAAAAGGCGCACATCTTCGCTACAGCACCATCGAAAACTGGTCTAAGAATATGTACAACCTCAACACCAAGCGTGCCCGCGTAGAAGAAGGAGCTTCCATTGAATGGGTTTCTGGTTCTTTCGGCAGCCACGTAAGCTACCTCTACCCTGAAAGTGACCTTGTTGGTCGTGGTGCAAAATCTGAGTTCACAGGAATCACTTTTGCAGGTGCCGGCCAGGAGCTGGATACCGGTGCCAAGATGGTACACCTCGCGCCGGACACTTCAAGCCTCATCAGTACAAAATCAATTTCTAAAGGCGGCGGAGTTTCAATCTACCGCTCAGCAGTTTATATCGACAAAAACGCCGCAGGCAGTAAAACAAGCGTTTCCTGCGAAAGCCTTATGCTCGATTCAGAAAGCCGTTCAGACACTATTCCGGCAATGGTAATCAAAACTGACGAATGTGACGTAGGACACGAAGCAAAAATCGGTCGTATTTCTAACGACGCAATTTTCTACCTGATGTCACGAGGCATTCCGGAAGACGAAGCGCGAAGCATGATTGTAAGTGGCTTTGCAAATCCGGTAAGTAAGGAACTGCCGCTGGAATATGCAGTAGAAATGAATAACTTAATTAAGCTTGAAATGAAAGGTTCAATGTAGCAAACTCGTTAAAAAAAATTGCGAAAACCTGGAGCAATTTTTTAGAGTTTACCACATAAATAATGTTAGAGGTATAACAATGGATAAAACAAGAGAAACAACAATAGACATAAACCAAATACCATATCTTACCTGGACCTGGCTTAAGATAAATAAAGATTCTGTTTCTTATGATTTTTCTCTTACAGAAAACAAGGGAAATGAAGCTCAGATTCCGGAAGGAATAAACGTAAGCAGTGGAAAATCTATTTCAACAAATCTTCCCGAGCCAAGTTTTTCTATTGGCCAAGAAGCTGCAAAACTGATTTCTGACGCAACAAAAGAAGGTAAAATCTACACAGTAGAAAAAAGCACAAGCCAGCCTCTTATCATCAGAATAAAACTGGATTCAAACTCTGCTACACATCAGATAATTCATGCAAAGGCTGGAACTGCAGCAAATATAATTATTATTTACGAAGGTCAGGCCGAATTAGCAGGAGTCATTACAAAGGTTTACGCAGAAGATGATTCAAAGCTTCATATAAGTAAAGTTCAGCTTTGCGGTAATAATGTAAATCAGATTGATGATACTGCAGTAATTTGCGGCGAGCGCGCAAAAGTCAGTCTCACACAAATAGAACTCGGCGGCGCTCACATAGACGTTGGTTTCCACGCTACACTTGACGGCTACCAGTCAGCCTTTTATTCAGACACAGCCTATATCTGCCAGAATAATCAGTATCTTGATATGAATCAGGTAGTTGTTCACAAGGGAAAGAAAACCGTCTGCGATATGAAGACTCATGGAACAGCAAAGGACGAAAGTACAAAAACTTACCGTGGAACAATCGACATGGTAAAAGGCTGTGCAGGTTCAATGGGTAACGAAATAGAAACTACCCTGCTGCTTTCTCCAAAGGCAGTAGTAAAAGCCGCACCGATTATTCTCTGTGGCGAAGAAGATATTTCTGCCGAACACGGCTCGACAATCGGAAAGCTTTCAAAAGAAATGCTTTTTTACATGAACAGCCGAAGCATAGACCAGAAAACCGCAGAAGAACTGCTTACAAATGCAAAGGTCACAGCGGCTGCATCGAGCATAGCTGATGAGAATATTCGTAAAGAAATCGAAGAGTTTTTTCAAAAATAACCATGCTGAACTTAGGGAGCGATGGCTGAAAGCCGATAAAATTCTCCGGTGGAGCATTTTAAGCGAGTCTCCGAGCAACTATGCTGCAAAGGGGCAAGCATTTATTACTGAGACCCTGAAACAAGTTCAGGGTGACGGAGCACGTAATGGAAAATAAATACAGAAAAGATTTTCCCTTTTTCAAGGCAATAGATGAAAAATCTTCCATTGAAAACAAGGATCTAATATATTTTGACACAGCAGCAACAGCACAGCGCCCATTCATTGTTCTTAATGCAATGACACATTTTTATGCCACAGAAAATGCTAACCCACTTCGAGGCCTTTACTCACTTAGTGAACGAGCTACTATGGCTTATGAAAATGCCCGTCAGACAGTTGCCAGATTCATTAACGCCCGTGAATCCGCAGAAATTGTATTTACACGTAATGCTTCAGAAAGTCTGAATCTTGTTGCCTACAGCTGGGGCCTGAACCGTCTGCATGAAGGCGATGAAATCTGTATTTCAATTATGGAACACCACTCAAATATTGTTCCATGGCAATTTGTTTGTCAGAAAACCGGTGCAAAACTTGTTTTTCTTGAATGCGACAAAGAGACAGGAATTATCAGTGACGAAGAAATTTCCGCAAAAATCAATTCACGTACAAAAATTGTTTCTGTAGTTCATGTAAGCAATGTACTTGGCGTTACCAATCCTGTAAAAAAACTTAGCGAGGCCGCACATGCTGTCGGAGCTATCTTTATTGTTGACGGAGCGCAGTCTGCCCCTCATATGAAGGTTGATGTGCAGGAGTTTGACGCAGACTTTTTTGCTATGAGCGGCCACAAACTCTGTGGACCAATGGGAATCGGAGCCCTTTACGGTAAACGCACTCTCTTAGAAGAAATGGAACCTTTCCTCCGCGGTGGCGAAATGATTGAATACGTTACCCGCGAAAAGGCTACCTGGGCCGAGGTGCCCCACAAGTTTGAAGCCGGAACCGTAAGTGCCGGAGATGCTGTTGGAATGGCTGCTGCTATCCGCTACATTCAGAGCATTGGACTTGAAAATATAGAAAAGCATGATGCCAAGCTTGCCTGCCGGATTATTGAAGGAATGAAAAATATTCCACACATAAATATAATCGGCCCTAAAGACGGCAATAAACGCTGCGGAATTGTTACCTTTACTGTAGATGGAGTTCATCCACATGATGTAGCTACCCTTCTTTCAGAAGAGCATATTGCAATTCGTGCAGGCCACCATTGCGCACAGCCACTGGGCCAGTACCTTGGACAGACAGCAACAGCCCGTGCAAGTCTTTACTTTTACAACACAGAAGAAGAAGCTGATATCTTCCTCGAAAAATTATCTCATCTTAGAGAATGGTCAGGCTACAAAGATTTATAGGCGTCATGCTGAATTTATTTCAGCATCTATAATAATGAGACCCTGAAACATGTTCAGGGTGACATGGAAGGAAATAAAATGGACACAAAGGAACTATACAGAGAAATCTTAAACGAACATAATATCAATCCAACTCACAAGCTTGCAATGGAATCTCCAGACTTCTGTCTTGAAGGAGTAAACCCAAGCTGCGGCGACCAGATTACTCTTCAAATAAAACTTGGCGAAGACGGAAGAATTGCAGATGCAAGCTTTACCGGCAGCGGCTGTGCCATCAGCCAGGCTTCTGTAGATATGATGGCAGACCTTGTAATCGGAAAAACAAAGGAAGAAGCTCTTGCTCTTGCTGATATTTTTGACCGTATGATAAAAAGCGAAGTTACAGAAGAAGATCTTGAAAAACTTGATGAAGCCGCAGCTCTTCAGGATATTTCACACATGCCTGCCCGGGTAAAATGCGCAATGCTCGGCTGGCGCACAATGAAAGAAATGCTGGGTACAAAATAGCACCGGTGGTTGAGTACTCGCAAAGCGAATATATCGAATCAACCTCTTGATTCAAAACCGAATTTCTGATATATTAAATATCACTTCGGCGCTTTAGCTCAGCTGGATAGAGCAACTGCCTTCTAAGCAGTAGGTCGACAGTTCGATTCTGCCAAGCGTCATATCACTTAAATCCACATAATATAAAGAATTAGAGCATATGACAAACGTCAAGAAATTGTCATTTTGCGCAAAAATTCAAAAGTGGTACACAAAGTGGTACATAAAAATTTCCGCCCGCCGGTAAACAGTGGAAAAATTATAACCTGATTAAAGCACGATACTTATTTAATCGAGGTTATTTTATGAAAAAACTTCCTTTCTCTCTCACAGTGCGAGGAGACTCGCCTTACTATTACGTTCGTTTCCGAAACGAGCGCACCGGTAAATTCATGTCGTGGATTTCCACAAAAGAAAAGAACTACAACAGAGCTTTACGCAAGGCATGGGATTTATATAACGAAAAATCTGCGGAGCTGGACCAGCTTTCTTTTTACGACACTCTCAGAAAATCAGAATACACAAAAACGGATGTTCAGAAGTTCCTTGAAGATTTCCAGCGCAAAGGCTTTCTTACAAGCTTCGTTTTGAACGATTCAAGCCTTGCAAATACTCCGGCCCTTCAATGGCTTATAGATTTCTGGAATCCGGAGAAGTCAGATTATCTCAAAGAAAAACAGCGCAAAGGACAGGTTATTCATATAAAGCACAGAGAGAATTCCGCCGCCTTTATAATCCGGCACTGGTCCGAAATCCTTAAGGATAAAAAGCTCGGTGAGCTTTCACGGCAGGACATTCAGGCACAGTTTCACAGGCTCGACGGTATGCAGCTCAACGGCAATACAAAAAATCATATACTCCGGGCGGTGCTTACTCCGTTGAAGTGGGCCTTTAATAATGAGCTTATAGCCCGCGACCTTTCACGAGGCTGGATTATGTACAAGGCAGAATATAAAAAGCGTATAATCCTTACAATGGAAATGGCTAGAAGTGTTTTCCGAGTTCAGTGGGGAAACGATATGGCGCGGCTTGCATCCATGCTTTCAATGTGTACGGGTATGCGCTGCGGTGAAATTCTTGCCCTTACAGCTGATGATCTTGAGGAATACAGCATTAATGTACGCCATTCATACAATTCTAAAGACGGCTTGAAATGCACAAAGAACGGTGAAGAGCGCCGTGTCTGGGTTCCCTTCCCCTTTATTATGGATCAGCTGCGTTCTTATGCAGCTTCGAATCCTTATACAAACGGCGCGGGATATATATTCTGGGGATTGTGCCCTGATAAGCCCATAGATAATAAGGTTTTCCTTAAGTTTTTTCGCCGGGCGCTTACAGATGCAGGAATGGAAAAAGAATCTGCAAATAAAATTACTTTTCATGCCTGGCGCCATTTTTACACGACTTACATGGCCGAACGGGTAAACCAGAAGGCTTTGCAGAGTCAGACAGGCCACAAAACCGAAGCAATGCTCGAACATTATGCAGCGCATCAGACGCTGGAAGATGCAAAACTGATTATGAGTGCACAATCGGCAGTTTTCGGAGATGTGGTAAAATGACCTTCTTTACATGGACGTAAGAAAAGCCGATAATCATAATATGGACGATAATTTTAAGGTAATTTATAAAATCCTCACAGCGTTTGAAAAGTCTCTCGATGTAGAGGACTTTGATATTGATTCTATTACTGCAAAAGCTCTGGGGATTAGCGAAATAAGACTTGTAAAATATCTTGAAATGCTGGTAGATGCAGAATATATCACAGGTATTGATTTTGAAGAAGATATAGCCGGTTCAATTATCATCAAGGCAGATAACCCGCTCATTACCATAAAGGGGCTTGAATATCTTTCAGAAAATACGATAATGCAGCGGATTTATAAAAGCATTAAAGGTATAAAAGAAATAGTAAAATGACACTCTTTGTATGTTACAAAGAGGTCATTGTTCATTTATTCCAGACATTCCACATCAGGCCGGAACCCGATTCTCACAGGAGGCTCTTCCGGAACCCGTTTCGGTAGAGGTGCCAGAACTCCCGAAAAACTGCATTCGTGACATACCACTTCCAGACATTGCCCTGAAGAATCAGAACCTCGGATGCATACAAAGTCAAGGTTGTGTTTTATCCACTCAATGCGGAACCTTAATCCATTTGTAATGATATAAAGTTCCTGTTCATCGGTCAGCTCTTTTTCCATACTTCTGATTTCGTTCACCAGACGCTTCGCAAAACCGCTATCTGACGGCGCTATCCTTACATAGTTTTCTGTCATTTCTTTCATATCTCCTTCCAGCCCCGGCAAGTTCAATGCGGGGCTTTTTTATGCCTGCACTACCCGCCAGCCTTTCAGGCGTTGGAGGCGTTCTTTTCCCTTGCCTGGTATTCTGATTCCCACTTGTTGAGCAGGGTGCGGAGGGTGTCTTTCTGGTCGGGGGTGAGGATTTTCCACTGTTTCAAAAGCGTTTTTTCTTCTGAGGTCAAAGCGGTTTCTTTTCCGGTTACCAGCCATTCTACAGAAACTCCCAGATATTCCGCTATGCGCAGGCAGATGTCAGCCGCCGGAACAGTTCCGCGAGCAGACCA
>SAMEA3663299__coassemble_207_pt1 | contig 33253 bp, 47 predicted proteins | sample SAMEA3663299__metabat2_high_PE_031 | metagenome-assembled genome bin SAMEA3663299 (sample SAMEA3663299) | pig gut metagenome | biome: pig gut; feature: pig-associated habitat; material: faeces | place: China | collected 2013 | reverse complement strand
TCCATTTCTTTGGAGGAGTTACTCCAATAATTACTCCTGACAATGCAAAGGTTGCCGAAACTTCTGTATTTGGCCAAGGCCAGGTTGCTCTTTCAAGCCGTTTCTGTGCAATCCAAAAACCTGTTTTGTTCCAGAAAATCACTTTTAAGAGCTTGTGACTTTTGTTACAGAATAGAAAAACTGATTCACTAAGGGCGTTGAGTTTCATTTCGTTTTCAATAATTGCAGCCAGTCCCGAAACACCTTTTCGTAAATCTGTACTTCCCGGGCGCACGTAAATCTTTGCATTCTCAAAATCAATTTTCATATTGAAGCCAGAACTGTAAGAATATTTTTAAGCTGATGCTGTTCAAGATCTGCTGGAATTAAAATTTCCATTCCTGACTTTTTTACCCTGATGTCGTTTACAGACGAAATTGCCGTTGTTTTGATTTCTACGAATTTTACTTCGTTTGTAGTCTTAGTCTGATGATGCCATTCGTAAATCCATTTTGACAATGTTTTTACATTCAGACCGTTCTCTTCTGCAAACTGTGCGTGTGTTTTTCCGGATTTTTCAAATTGTTCTAAAAGTCTTTCTTTTTCCGATTTGGTCAGTATTGCCTTCATTTTCCACCTCGGAAACTAGTGTACTCAACTTAGAAAAATTTGTTTACGAGGCTAGAATTGACGGATACAAATAAACTGGATTCGTTCTAATGCCAGTTTATTTGTTCATGGACACAGCGCAGGTGGAACAAATCCAAGCCTTGTTGAAGCAATGAATTTCAGACTCACAATTCTTGCTTTTGATTGTGTATACAATCGTGCAACTACACAAGATGAATGTTGATATTGGATTACAGAAGAAGATATAATTGATTTAGGAAATAATTCGGAATCAAAGTTTGATGCTATAGCAAACAAAATGAAGGAACTTGGTTCAAAAGAATACGCTTGGGAAAAAATAGCGAAACAGTATAATGATTTGTGGTAGGGAATAGGGAAAGAATTAAAAAAAATATTTTTTTGTTACACGAACTGATGAATTAATTTATTTACACAATAAAAAAGTAATGTTATATTTAATAGAGAGTTTTTGGAGTCTAAACGTGGGAAATTGGCGTGTAATTTTAGGGGAAATACAAGATACTTCTTCTCAAACAGATATTGTTCGTGAATAATATTTAAAGTCTTTGTCTGATTGTTATTTATAATTAAGAATGAGAATTTAATGGCGGACGAAAAAGGCTGTAATTCTATGTTATATATAGAAGAAAGTAGTTTTATTTAAAAAGGCTACTGTTTAATGGTTTTCTCAAAACTCCCTTTTTAATGGGCTTTTTTTCACGTTTTTTAATAATTTTGTTACCTTTTGTGTTACATTTGCTATCCGAAGATGTCGTAAAGTATTTTTAAGGCTATTGTTATCAAAGTAATTGGAAAAAATAATGGTGCAAATAGCAGACAAATTGCAAATTCGAGTATGTCATCTTCTTCGAAAAATTTGTAATTTATGATACCCATTACCAGCCATAAAACGGCAATAATCACTTCTTTCATTTGGTATTTTCTCCTTGTTATTTTTATAATTTTATTCAAATAATTCGCCCTGTTTTGAGGTATTTTCGGGGCGTTTTTTGCGGCTTAAAAGGATAGAATCAACCTGTTTTTCAAGCTCTTTAGAGCGTTTTAAAGCCTCGTTTGAACGGTATTTAAAGTACTCTTTTTGAGCTTCTCGCATGGCGAAAACTATATCTGCAAACTCTCCTGTGGTCATTTATTTTGTCTCCTTCACGTTTGAAAGATGAATTGCATAAACCAGCTTATCTATTGCAAGGTCAGTATCTTTGCCATTTAGAACTTCAATTTTACGGATATTAGCAATCATGTATTTTTTAGTATATCCAAGCCTGAATTTGCATTTTGGCAAAGGATGATTTGCAACTTTCAATCCATATTCAAAATCTGTGAAAAGACCTTCTCCTCTGATTGCGCACTTATCTCTAAATATTTCTTCAGACGGAAGCTGATTTAAATGAAACTCTTTATTGATCCTAAGATTCCAATATGGTTTCACTTCCCTATATTCAACCGTCTTTTCTCCAGATTTTATTTTTTCATACCATTCTTTTTTTAGAATAAAAGTAAGCATTTCTACTCCTTCTTAAAAAGCATTTCCTTTGTTGATTTTTGATACATATCTATACAAGTCAGAACGACTTTCATACCTTCAACAAATGCTAATTCCAGCTTTTCTTCTTCAGTTTTTCCTGCGCAATTTTGATAACCGCAACCTTTTCCTTCATACCACTCTATGAACATGCGATTTCGTTTACGTTTCTTCATTAACGGCTCCTTTATTTCAGTTTTTCCTTAAGTTCTTGATAAAATTCTTTCAACGTTTTGTGAGGAGCCAGCATCACTCCAGTTCCGATTGCAGATAATAAATCTTTTTCTTTTGGAGTAAGAGTTCTTAGTAAAAGCGATAATTCTTTTTCAGAAGGTTCATGTTCTGCATTTTCTAATTCACTACGAATTGATTTGATCTTTGACTTTGTGCGATTTTGTCTGACTGAAGCGACAAAGTCATTCATACATCTTGTACAACAGAAATAAACTGTTTTCTTTATTTCCGGGGCTTCTGGACAAGGCTCTATCATTCTGCCGGAAGAAATTGTTTTTCCGCAAATGTGACATTTTTCTTTTTTCATCAGGCACCTCTTAATTAATATGTATGTGTACATGGTGTACAATCCAGATGATAATCTCTATCCACTTCCAAATTGCAAACGGAACTGTGATAAAAAATCCGATAACAAAAGCGATTATAGCTTTGAATTGTTCTCCAAACATTGTGCCTCCAAAAAAAAAGACCGCGAACTCCCCACAAGTCCGCAGCCAGTTTAGGTTGCCAAAGCAGCCTCGCTGTGTGGGGATTCCGGCGACGCTGTTCTGTTTTATGAAATCAGTGTATTTCAGAATATTTTTTTATAATGAAAATTAGGCAAAAAATTATAAGTCATTCAATGAATAGAATATTTTTTGACCTGAGTTTTTGGCGCGGTTATGTTCGATTCTTGCACCATCGCTTTGTTTCCAATCTGGAAGAAAAAGAACGGCTTCACATCTGCGCTGCATTGCTTCAGATACAATCATGTAATCTATCCAGGAAAACGCTTTGTATTCTACAAGCCATGCAGGATTCATAACGGAATGACCTTTCTTCTTCAGGGCACGTTCTGCTTTTTTAAATTTCTTTTTGTAGTTTTTATCCCCGGATATTTTTCCAGCTATATAGATTTTCAATTCTCTCTTCCTGTAAAAGCGGTTAAGGCTCCGGTACAGCCTTAACCTAGTTTTTATAAGCCCATCAGGAGGAACGCTTATGCTTTTAGAATATATGAGAAACAGAAATAACGATTAAATTAAGGCAGATTGTTTATCTGATTTTTTCAATACTGCTTGTTATATTTGGCGGATAAACAAATCTATTCATAAAGACCTGTCTGTTTTCCTTAAATAATTTTAGGTATTCTTCGGCAAGAGAAATACATGTCTTTGCTCTGAAAGGAAGCTGCGTTCCTTGAAAATATGCTCTTGTTAAACTCAGATCATAATCTAAAGTTTTATAAACATTATAAACTTTCATACATTCAAGAAAACGTCTTGTAGCTCCATTATCAAACTGAATATTCCAGACTCTGATTAAACGTAAAAAGGTTTTATGCTCTATGCCGGATTCAATTTCACATACTTTACGCGGCTTAAAATCATCAGCAAGTTCAAGGATTTTTCGTACAGCCTTCAGTTCTATTTCCTGTTGATAGGTTATCTCTTCTTTTACAGGAACAAGTTCTATAGAGCCTGCAAAATTGTTTCCGTCTGAATCAGTTGTAATTTGCTCCAGACTGAACTCATGACCGTGTTCTTTCAGGTATCTAAGATGATTCCATTTTACTTCATTTTTCAGGCAGCCGAAATAATAATTCGGAGTATGAGACCAGTTGTCATTCTTTACCAGCTCCAAAACTTTAAGTACTGCTTCATCAGCTGTTAATTCCCAGTCTTCAGTAATATTCTTGTTCAGGTGTGAATAATAATACGCATATTTCCGGCATATTTTTGTAGCGAGCTTGAAGAAATCCATTTCTGATTTATTCTCAATTGCCTGGTCAAACTTCTGTAAGAACTCTTCTGTCATGGAACTATGATGATGTATAGAAGTAGTTCTTGCTGAAATTGTGGCTATAAGAAAAGCCTCCGCTTCTGATATAATTTAGCTGCGACAAAACCATTCAGAAGGATGGCTTTATATGACTCATGGAATTGGCAGAATTGCAGATGATTCAGTTGATGAAGGCGGTATAAACTGTTCTTATTGCGGACAACGCTTAAAAGAACCTGATATTGCACCTGACTACATCTTCTGCCCTGTCTGCGGAAAGTTTTTCAACATTGATGTTCCAGATTCCGCAGAAGCAGACAAAAGCACACGGATAAAAATCTATAATGATTAGCGGTGTCTTTTGCCGAAGACGGCTTTTATAAATCTGATTGGGTAAGTCCGAATCAGGAATAATAAAAGCCGTGCAAAGCTTCTTTTCAGTATGTATTTTTGAAAATGGTCTTCTGGATTTGTTACTGCAACTTCGTACAGATTCTTAGATTTATCCTTTTTGATTCCAAAGTAATAACCGTTTATTTTTTTCATAATTTCCTCATACTAGGATAGCGTATGCTTTTTTGTATTTATTTGCTGAAATTAAGACAAAATAAAAAGCCCCGAAAATACTTGCATTTTCCGGGGAATGTGGTATATTTAATAATAGATTTGCGCTGAGGGAACCCTACCTAAAGTAGAAGATGATCCCCCGGTGTGTTATAAGTGCCGGAGCTGCATGCCCTTTCTTGGTTTGTAGTTATCTGGCATTTTTTTTACCAAGAGATTTCACGTATCACTTTTCTTGATATCTGTTTAATTGTTCCTTTCCAATCAAGATAAATAATTCTTATAGGTGAACGAAGAACTTCGGACTTTAAAGCTTTTTTCAAATCATCTTTAGACATTTCATTTAGGGCCTTTAGGTAAACAATGCGTGCTCGTTGTTTTTTTGCATGTTTTATTTCATGCGCAATTGCTCCTGTAGTTAACTCTTCTTGTTGTTTAAATTCTCCAATCTGATTATCTATAAGCATATCTGGACTTTTTATTTTATATCCTCTATTTCTAGGAAGAAGATAAATCTGATGACCTTCATCTGCTAGTTTTCGTGCTGCATCCATTTCTTTTTGACTAAACTCCCAATTTGTTGCCATTTGAATATAGCCGCCATGTTTGCCTTTGTAGACATTTTTGTAGCCTTTTAATAATTCTTTTTGATAACTTATCATATCCATTTCATAGGCCTGCTGTAATATATCAGTCCATATATCAAACTTTTCTGCGTTCTTAATCATAGATTCTGTCATTTTCCACCAGCTTTCTTTATCCAGCGGATTCCCTCCGAATCCTTCCTGCACCTTGAACTTTGAAAGACTCTTCATTGTTGGATTTTCAACCATATTTCCGAGTTTTCCGACCTGCGACGGCCAGATGGCGCGGATAGAGGTTCTGCACTGAAAATGATATGGCGGAAATCCGTATTTTTTCCAGAATGGGTGATCTACCGAAATTATCATTCCATAGCCGCTTGCGGTGAGAAGGTGGCGGCAGATTTTACTTGTCCTTCCATCCTCAATGACCATCAGCTGATAGGCTGCAACTCCTGTATTTTCATATTGCTGAAGCTTTCCTGCTATGTATGCACTCTGTGTATTTGTGCGGAAAACGTTCTCCCAGTAACCGGGTTTTATTCCAAGTGCATTTACATTTACTTTCTTTTTGAGTTCTTCCCAGGTGTCGGAGTAAGTGCCTCCGCCTTTTTCAAAGGACTTCAAAAGAATCTGTTTTGCCTTATCCACAACCTCAGCACTTCCAAGCTGTGCCACCGTAAACGCCCTGAATCTCAACTTCGGCTCAAGTGATTTCCACTCAGTCTTGCTCATAGGCACCTTTGACTTCAAGAACTGCATAGCTTCGTTAAACGGAATTTCTGGAATCTCTGTTTCATCAGCAGCATTTATCTTTCGTTCAGGATTTTCTTCTTCTGCATGGATAAGTCCTAACATGTAAGAAGAGCCTATGAGCTTTTCTATTGCTGCAACCATTTCTGTGCTTGCGGGGCTGTAGAAAGGTTTTTCGAGGGCTTCTTTATCAGCAGTTTTAACTGAGTTTAAATAGTTTGTGAGGATGTCTTTAAGGTGTGGTTTTATGGCGGATGCCGCAAGAAGGCAAAGGCTGTCGAGCTCGCGGATGTTTGCAAGTTCTTGCTTGAAGGAATCAGAATCAGCTAGAAAAATCGAAAGTTTTTTTTTACGTCTTTGAGCTTGCCGGAATCGCTTAGCATTACTTCTGAACCTGTTGGCATTACAAAAGCGTCATCTTCATCTTTTGGCTCTGGTACTCCGTAGTAAGAATACAAAGCAGATTTTGAAACCGGAAACTTTCGGTCTATGGCTTTCATAACATCATCAAAGCTGGCACGGCGGTCTACGTCAAACATAATCTGAGGAGCAGCGGCTTCTTTTCCAAAGTTCAGTTCAACGGTCCAGTCAATAATCTTCTGCAGAACGCTCTGCAATTCAAGGGCAACGCTCTTACAGTCCTCAAAAAGCAAATCAGCCTGAACTTCTCCCAGTGCAAGTGAGCCTCCGTTTGTGGTAGAGGTTGCAATTGCCTGACCTGTAAGGCCGTAGGAAATCTGTGTGTCACAGGCTTCTACAAGTTCCTTAAAGTGAGAAAGGTCTCCTGTCATTCCAATGTCTTTGATTTCCTTAACGTTACCAACTCCTGCAGCTGAACCGGAAGTAATTCCCAGAAGCATTTCTGCAATCAGATTGGCACGTTCACGAACCTTTGCATCATCTCCCTCGCACTCAAATAATGCCAGGAGCGACTTAACAGAAAACTTTTCTGTAGCCTGCAACCAGAAGTCGTAGCCAGCTTCCTTAAAGCACCATGCCCAGTAAACGCAGCGTAAAACAGATGTACCGTATGGGTTTTCATCATCCGGGTCATGCTGATAAATAAGCCACTTATAATCCTGGTCAAGTTTTACGTTAGGATTATTCAAGAATAGTTCCCATTTTTTGTTGAAATGAAATCGCTCCGGCTTTCTTGTGATGAAGTTATCCGGCTTGTAAGTAGAGCCGTCAATTTCCCAGATAAGCTCAGAAACAGAAAAACCGTAGTCCAAAGCTGTAAGCATACGTTTCATTTTCTTGTGAGGATTCTTAAAGAGCTGCAAGCTATTGATAAAATCATAAACTTTTTCGTCTGCCTGGTCCTGTACGATATGCAGAGGAAAGTTTAAGCTTCCGGCTTTAAGAAGGTTCAACAGAGACTTAATGCGCGGATCCTTCTTCATCTTGCGGTAGGTTTCGTAGCTTTCAAAAGTACCGCTTGCTATATCATCAGGATTCGGCATATAGCTTATGAAGTTTAATACGCTGTCGGTTATTATCTGAGACTGCATTTCTTTGTGTGTAGGTTTTGCCATTTTCTATCTCCTTGCCCTGCCGATGATTTTGTTTGCGGCGGTTTTTAGTGTTTTAGAAATCGAACTGATTGCAACATTTCCCGTGCTTCCTTTTTCTGCTGCTTTAATTGCAAGGTAAAGGCCATCACATAAGTCGTCGAAGGCTCCCATAGGAAACTCTGTAAGCTGAGTGATGATGTTCTCACATCCTTTTGCAGGAAAACGGATAAAGCCGTTTTGAACAAGCATTGAGTAAGAACGGATTCTCATTTCCTTTGGAGTTGAGCCTACACCAATAAGCTGAATCGGGAAGTAAAGCCCTTTTTCAATTCCAAGCTTCTGAATGTACTTGCCGTAAATGCCGGAGAAAACAACGTTCTCCCAGCCGATTGCGGCGAAGTGGTAAGCCTTGTAAAGTACTTCCATTTCTGCCAGTGTCTGCTGTTCTGAACAGGCTTGAGAGAAACACGGAAGAACGTATATGATTCCGGTTTCCTTGTCTCTTGCTACTGGAACTTCTGCCGTTCCATCGTGTGCACCTGTTGCAGGGTCTACGCCCAGGAAGAACTGAAGCTGACTGCGTGGCGGAAGTTCTGTATATCTGAATGCGTCTATCCATTCCATCTGAATGATTCGCTCTTCGTCTGCAAGAGGTTCATTCATGTATTCTGTTGAGAATGCAGCAACGCCGATTGTCTTCTTCTTGTCTTCAAGACTCTGTAAATCCCAGTATTCCGGCCAGAGCGGAGTTCCGTCTTCACGGATGCAGGAAAGTCTAACAGCTATCCAGTTTACAAGGTCTCCGGCTTCGAGCTCGCGGCAAAGGCGGCTGATTGGGTCGTCATTGTGGAAGATTGTATTAACCCAGATTATGAAGGCAGATTTACCGAGGTTGAAAACTACGCGTTTAAGCCAGCGATGAATTTTGTTTCTCTGTGTCGGACTGTTGATTGCATCGTCTTTGAGTACATCATCTATAACGATAAGATCAGGACGGTACTGTCTGAAGCGTGTACCACGCATGGAAGCGCCACTACCTTTACTCTGGATGCAGGTTCCGTTTGTAAGCTCAAGGCGGTGGTTGGTCCAGCAGTCACCCTGAAGCTCTCCGTAATCTTCGAGAATGCGCTCATTTTCCTCAATTTCGGTTTTAATGTTGCCAAGGTTTTCACCGGCTGCATCTCCCGAAGCACCAATCAGAAGTACATAGCGTGCACGTTTTGTAATTGCACACCACAGAACATAAGCAAAAGACCAGCGGACCGTCTTACCGTGTTCGCGGGGTTCTATGAACATGGCTCCGGAAAGTTTTTCTGTAGGTTTGAGCAGTTTCTGATATTTCTCACGGACAAACGGCTTGAGTGTGTCCGCCATGTCTTTTGTAAGGCTTCGTGTATTGGCAACGTCATAAAGAATCTTCTGGTATTCTGCCGGATCTTCATAAAAATAGTCAGAAAGATAATAACGGCAGAAAAAGCCGAAATCATTCTCAGCCTGTTTCATGCGCTTCTGCTTTTCGAGTACACTTCTATTCTGTCCTGCAAGTTCCTTTATGAGTTCGCTCATTTATTTAATTTCCGTTTTGTCGATTATTGAACAGAGCTTAGAAAGAAGTTCAGGGTCGCTCTGTATTTCTTTTGAAAGTTCGTCTTTAAGCTGCTGTTTTGCCTTATCTAAAGCCCTAACAGCTTTCATTCGAGCCTGGCTGAGTTTGAGCTGAGTTTCTGCAATGCGGCTTGCAGAACTTACAAGCTTCTCCGGGTCGTCAAACTCAAGGCTGTCTACAGTACGCAAATCCTTTGCAATCAGGGTTGAAAGATGCATTGTCATTGCTTCTGCAACTTCAGTTCCAGGATTATCTGCAAACACCTCAGCCATTGCCTTTGCAGCTTCTACAGCCTTCTTTGTGTCTGCAATTTCTTCTTCGTGGCTTTTGATTACACGTCTTATTGATTCGCGCGAAAAAGTAACGTGAAGCCCTTTTTCTTCAAGGATTTTATTTACCTCTTGGGTAACATAAACGATTGTATTTTTTCCGCCATCCCATTTATCAACGATAAGCTCTACAAGACCGTTTTCGGTTGCCTTTGCCTTGCGTCCCATATTACGCCTCCAGCGGAACAAGAATGCCTGTGTCTGGCTCGCAATTACCTTCTACCAGGTCTATTCCTTTTGGTGTAATCTTGTAATATGTGATGAACATATTTATCTTATAAGGGTGAGGCGTTTCTGTCTTCTGGCAGTAGCCCTTGTCAATCAGATATGCTACAGATTTGTCAATGTCATCTACATGCTCATATGCGTGATAGATTCCGATAAGAGAAGTTCTCTCAATTCCATCAGGATACATATCTGCAAGCAGTCTTAAGATTTTTCCTCTCAGTATGTTATTTTTCATTCTTCCGTCCTTCTGTCAGTTTTAGTATTTCAAAAGGCAGCTTGCTTATCTCAGCCCTTACAAGCTGAATCTCACTCCGCCAGCCTTCGGTTTCCCTGTATAGCATTTCTTTTGTCACACCGTCTTTTTCCAGGAACTTAATGTCTTTTTCAGCCTGCTCAAGACGTTTTTCAATAGCCTTGTCATGTGCATCTGAATGTTCCTGCAGTGTCGCAAACTTCTTTTCCGTTGATTCACGGAGTTCTTTAATCTGATTTGCAGTCGAAGTCTTAAGACTGTCTACAGCTTTCTGTGTAAGCTCATTGGCTTTCTTAACTTCCTTAATCACAAAAAAAGCAATCACTCCCATTACAATGAGAGTTCCACTTATGCCAAGAGTTGTAAGTACCTTATCCATTGTGCTGACAACTGCCATTCCTTCCATCAGTTCCCCCTGATAATCCATCCGCCCAGGAAACCGGCACCTGCACCGACGCACGTCCAAAGGGGAATCGTCCACTTTTCAAGATTTTGTTTTTTGTTTTCGCTCTTCAGCCATTCAATCTGTACTTCAAGACTGGCAAGCTTTGGAGCGTATTCCTGAACTCCGGCTTTGTAGCCTTCGTCGTAAGCTTTTTCAATTGCCGTATCAGCTTCAGCTTTCAGCTGTTCCACAAGAAGAAGTACGTCCTCTTGTGTGTAAAAAGTTTTCTGTGATTGAGTCTGCTTTGTAGTTGAAGTCGGACTTGAGCTCGTCTTTTCTTCTGCCAAGAGCGGCAGAGTTAGGAGAGTTACCAGCAAGAACATGAGCAGGTATTTTTTCAATTTCAGACTCCTTTTTTCTTTCAGCTTCATCAGCTTTCGCGTTTACAGCAGATTCTTTTTTTCCTGTTCTTTTACCGAACAGAAAAACCGACAACAAAAGAGCAGCAGCTCCGGCACAACCGGCGGCAAACGCTGCCGCCTTTTTTATAACTTCCCTAATTGCCATCGTCTTTACCGTCAGCCGTGATAGTTTTTCTGAACCAGCTTTTTATGATGTCAATCCAGATTGAAACATCAATCGGCAGGAAAACACCAAAAATAAAAGCCCCAGCTTTTACAGCATCATCTACTGGAACAAGTTCAGTTTTGGCAACTGCGTTTACCACCAGAGCAGCAAAGACAATAACCGCTGCAATTATCTTTGAAAGCTGACAAAGGATTTTACCTTTCATCCTTACACCTCCTTGTTGGTCTCTATAAGTTTTCCGGCGATTATGTAACCGGCCGGAAGCTCGTAGGCATGTAACAGATTGTTTAAAGCGGCAAGGTCGCCGGAAGAAAGAATAAAGCAGCCGGCGGACCAGGCATAATTTGAATCCTTACCAAGCTTTGCACTCCATCTGTCATGAATAAGCCAGCGGCCGTTCTGAAAGCCGCCCTCGGTAGTCTGCATTGCGTTGTGATTTATTCTCTGACCGTCAAGGTCTGTAGTTTCGATTATCTCGTGGATTTCTCCGTGAAAGTTACGTGGAGCAGCAAACAGGCGAACCTTAAAAGTTCCGGGTGCAACAGTATCACCGTGTGCAACTGTATCGGCAGTAGCATTTACGCCAAAGCAGTAGTTTGCCACAGTCTGGCAGTGACAGCGGAAAAGCTCTCCTTTTTCATCTTTCAAAACAAGCCAGTCGAGAGAGTTGTTCTTCCAGTTGTTTTCAAAAGAATCAGGTGCGGCACTGTTGGCGCGGAAGTCATAGGATTTTTTATATCTGATAATCTGGATATTAAGCATAGCTTAATGTTACTTTTATTTTTATTTAAATGATGAAATCAGGGCATAAAAAAACAGAACCGTGGATATCACAGTTCTGTTATAAACTCAAAAAAAGCATTTACCAGTAGTTACCGTTCGCCCAGTCTTCACACAGAGCCGGTTGTTTCATTCGTTTTTTTCTAGCCATTCTATCAGGTCGGATTTGAGGACATTCCAGTCGCGGCCGTCTTTGAACGCGTGAAGGTCGGGGTCTTGAACAATCCGATACATACTTCTGTCTGACAGTCTCAAGGCGGTTTTCAAATCTTTCAAACTCAAGACCGTCGGTAAAGAGTTCAACTCTTTCAGCATGGATTCGTTCATACATCTCCCTCAAAGAAGCTTCGTCAATTCTCCAGCAGTCAAGAACTTTAATAGCACCGTCCACCTTAGACATACTGAACAGATAGTAAACATGGGCTGGCTTAACATCAAGAATGAATGCGGTCTCATGTACAGTGAACAGCATGTCTCAGCTCCTCTCCTTTTTTAATCCTTGCGGTCCGGGTTAATTCCCTTCTCGCAAGCCATCTTGCGAAGCGCAACAATTACGTCGGTTGCCTGATACTTCCTGAGCCACTCAATGCGGACTGTTCCCGTAATCCGCTCAAGAAAAGCTCCAAGCGCCCTGTCGCTCTTGTTGTCTGCAACAAGCTGCCATAAGCCCCTGATGTACCTTTCCTGTTTTTCAGAAATCCATTTAGGATTCCGGCCTTCCTGTGGGGCTGTTCCGGCTTTATAAGATTTTGACTTGTAATCAAACCCCAGCTTTGCAAAAGAAGCCATAACGGCATCGTACTGCTTCCAGGTTTTGATTTCCTTTGATGATTCAACGCCACACGCCCCTGTGAGCAGGGCGCGGTAGCGTTCATCATCAAGATTCAGCTTAGTTTTTGCTACATGAATCATTCTGATCCATTGTTTCTGCGCTGTGTTCATCATGCAGCATTCCTTCTGATTCTGTACAGCGAGTCGTTTCTGTCTATGCATTCTACGACATCGCCCCTGCATCTTCTCATGCAGTGGAGCACACTCGCCACATAAGCGTGGCGGGCTTTAGGGTATACCCTGACAACTTTCTTTTTCAGCTCGTTGCCAAAGAAGCAGGTGCCGTCCGGCATACCGTCAATCACACAGCGGATTGCTGCGCTCATAGAATCAATTTCCATACAGCCTCCTGGTATGGAGCGGAGAATCAGGACATCCAGAACTGATTCTCCGCGGTTTATCAGCTTGCACTCTTGAGCAGGTCTTTGTTTACCTCGTCAAGATTAGCCTCGCAGAAGAAGTCATCCTTAATCTTTCTGCAGGCATCAACAGTCTTAAGTTCTTCGTCAGAAAGATTTGACATAGCTTCCTTGTCCGGCTCTTCCTTAAGTCTTATGCAGCCTGTAAAGCCAAGCTTCTTAAGAAGCTCCAGAGTGGTCTTCTTAACATGAATGCTTGTGCTCTTTCTGTAGCCGAACATTCCAAAGGTAAGCTCAACAGATTTTTTGTCCTTAAAGAGCTCGCCCTTGTTGTATTCAGCATAAGCTGCAATCTTAGCAGCTGTGTCCTGAACCTTTCTGCGAAGGTCTTCACCTTCTTTTGCTGCACGTTCCTTGATTACCGCAATCTCTTTTGCAGCCTTGGCATCAATAGCCTCAAGCTCTTTTTCTGCCAGTCCGATTTCTTTGAGAGCGAGATCTACATCGTCCAAAGAATTAAGTTTGCCTGTATCAGGCTTGTACCTTGTACCCATAATCAGTACCTCCTTTTTATTTATGCGGCATCCGGGCCGTCATTTCCGATAGTTGCTTCAAACAAAGCGTCTTTTGCTTCCTTTGCAACACTTTTAATTTCAACTAAGCTTGCGCGTGCATTACCAAGAATGCCGCTGAATGCAAGCTTTATGATTTCATCAATCTTGTCGCTTACCACGCCAAACTGTTCTTCAGTCAAGGTCATTTTTTAATCTCCCTGTGTCAGCATATGATACAGAATCTCACTGCATCGCATGAACATCTTTGCAGGAGAATCATCCTTTACGTCTATGTAACGGCAAAAAACATTTCTGATGAAAAATCCAACCGTAAGAATTTTGCCACCGTCCTCTGCCATTGGTTTCCCATCCGGCTGAATGTTTACAAGAACTTCAAACTCCTTGTCCTTGAAAGCATCCATAACCAGGTCATTCAGGCAGCACACAACAATTTCTTTCTTTGTGTCTTCTACACTCTGCAATCCCTGAATATTTTTCATTCATTACCTCCCTGCTCAATAAGAGCGTAGTAGCGTTCCAGCGCGCACTGAGTCTGATCCAGAAGCTCATTGTAAGCAGCCTTCATCGTTTCATTGTGCGGCTGATCCACAGTAAGCCCGCCTACAGGAATAGGCAGCTTGTCTTTTTTAGAAAGCAGGAAGAAGTTTCCGCTTTTAGTGTCAGCATGAAGCCGGTAGTTGGTAAGCTCAATGCCGCTTAAAGTAGGAAGACCAAAGTCAAACTCGTTGCTGTACTCCAGCTGACCTTCCGGTAAGTTGTACTGAACCGGGCTTGTTTCCCCTCCGTCCGATTCCTTCTTTTCGCCGATGAACATGGCCACTTCGCGCATAGTAAGACCTTTAATTGAATCTGGATTATCAGCAAACTTGCTGTATACCTTGAATGCAGTGCTTACCATTCGAGCCGGAATTCCAGTCTTTGCTTCATACTTTGCAGTTGTCATAGAGCAGGTCGCTTTTCTAGCGGCGCGGTCAAGAATCATTCCCAAGTCAAAATAATTTTGTGCCACTGACAAAAGAAGCGTTTCAGCCTTTTTGGTTGCATGCTTAATGTCTTCCACAATGCCGTTAATAGTCTCGCGCTCTTCAGATGTAATAATCAGATGATTGTCATCGTCATACACGGGGGCATTCTTTGCAGGTCTTCCGCGTTTTGGTGCAAGCTCCGGCACAATGCTTTTTGCTCCCGAAAGCGGATTAATCAGTTCAGCCATTATCGTCTCCTCAAAACAAGTGTGCTTGCAAGCTCAGCAGCTTCAACAGTAGGAAGCTCAAGATTATTCTGTGTCATTGTGTTCTGGAGCCGTTCCAGAATCTTTGTGAACTGTCGCACATCGTTCTTTGCAGTTCCGTAAACAGTACTTATTACATCTGCAGGGCAGTCTTCCCACACGCTCTTTGCAATCAAAGAAGCGTCTGGCTTTGTAAGACCTTCAAGCTGTAAAAAGATTCCGATACGGCTTTCGAGCTGGCGGTGGTCATTACGCAGATTCTGAATCATGCCCTTAAGGCGTGGTAAACCTATAAGCACAAGACCGCTTTCTCCCAGGTCGTAAACCAGACGGCGAACAAACTCCAGTGCATCAGCTTTGAGGTAGTCAGCTTCATCAAGAATTACAAGAGAGTCACGTTCTGCAAGAGCTTCTGCAGTCTGCTGAACAAGGGCATTGAAAGGCACGCGGTTTGTTTCAATTCCAAGCTGACGTGCAATTTCCTTTGTGAGCATAGAGCGGTTCATTCCGGCAACTACCGCAATGTAAATAACCGTGTTCTCGTTCTGGTCGGCATAGTATTTAGCCGATGTAGTTTTTGAGCTTCCGGCATCAGCTACAATAAGGGCGATGTCGTGCTCCGTGTGTGCAAGCTCAATTGCGTTGAAAACCTGCTTAAGAGCCGTTGTTTCAACGATTGGAATACGCTTGCGGGAATGTGCCTGTTCCTGCCTTGCAATCCAGCGCACAATGTTGTCTTCCAGCTTGGTAAGGTCTCCCGAATAGTTACCCGTAGTGTAAGCACTCAAAATTGCGCTTGAGTAACCCATGTCACGGCTGGCCTTAGCCTTGCTGATTCCGAACTTTTCAAGAGTGTCATTAAGTCTCTTGACAATTTCACTGTTCATTTTTTGCCTCCTGAACACCAATATTTATTCCCTTCATAAAAGGGGTTTTAAGCGTTGTTTTTTTAACGTCGAGCTTGTAATTTTTTGAGCTCTCCATTTCAGAACTGTTACCAAGAAAGTTTTCCACACCTTCAAGCTGATTGCCTGTATAGGCTCGGCGGGCAACGTCCACCATAGTTTCGTATTCCGGGGCAATGGTCATTTCTCCAGAACCAAGAACTGCAATCTGAGTAAGGCGGTTGCGTTCACCAGTAAGACGACCAATGTCTTCGTCAAGCTTTCCTGTTTCCTTAAAGTAGTCTGCCTTTGCAGTACAGATAAAATCTCCGTCCAGCGTAAAGCAGGTAACTTCGCGGTCATCAAGAAGATTGATGTAAACACGAACCTTGCGTCCAAAGAACTCAAACAAATCGCTTGAGTAGAAATTAACTTTTCCAATTGTCACGCCCTGTCTGTTCACCTGTCGCACTTCGCCCTTAACCAGAGCCTTCTGCAGCATTTCTTTAGAAGCATGGCGGATTTCTTCTTCCGGCGGTAAGCACTCTGCAAACACACGGGAACGTGTTTTTCCGTCCATGTAGTCAGAACTGCAGGGAATCTGATCATTGATGTATTCAATCATTGCCTCAGCATTCTGAACAAAGTCTTCCCAGGTTGGAATGTCGTGTCTCTGTTCCTTGCCGTTGATTCCTCGCCACATCAGCTGAGCTTCTTCTGGTCTGCTTCGTGAATCTGATCCAACGTAGCTTCCCATTTCCTTGGCAAGATATTCTCCGATGATTCTGAAATATCTCTCCTGGCGTGCCTTAGACTTACCGTTGTAAGTTCTTGTAAAGCGCACGTCCGAACCAACAAGTGCAAACAAGCCCTTGAACTCAACTTCCTTTTCCTCGTCTATGCCTTCAGGGGTCATAACCGTTACAGTCTCATTTTTTCCGTTGAGCCACTTAGCGTGGTAGTCCTTACCGTTGTCGAAAAGAAGACAAAGTGGAATACCGTAGCGCATGCAGCACATGTAATAAGCCACAACAATTGAAAGGCTAGAAGGCTTAACACAAGGACACCAGCCCAAAACCTTACCGCTTCGCAGATCCTGAAAAGTAGTAATCCAGGGGCGGATAAGCTCACCACGGTAAAGCACAACACAGTCAAGACAGTGGTGGTCCGAAACAACGACATCAAGGCTTCTGTAGCGTGTGATGTCCTGCTCCATGTGAGGCAGAAAGGCATTTTCAAAACGACCTTCGCCGCCCCGGAAAAATCCGGCAGTAGCCTTTGGAAGACTGTTCAAATAGCGCAAAGCTGTCTGATAGCTGCACTTTGAATATGGAATGTTAGCCTTCATAAGGCGGAAAGCATGCATTGCACTAGGCTGAGTATCTTTAAGCCAGAAGCGGCGTAAAAGCTCACGCTCTTCATCTAAAAGACTTTCTCCAGCTCCGCCACGGCTCATTCCGTATTTAGGAACAATTCCGCTTGCTCCGCTTTCTTTAAAAGCTTTTATCCAGCGGTAGAAAGTAGCCTGGCTCACTTCTCCGAGTTTTTCTTTTAGAACCGGAAAAGCATTACAACCGTTGTAGACCTCAATAAAGGCCGCAACGTTCATTCCGCTGTTGTTGTACTCGCGGATTAAAGCCGCTCTCCAGGTTGCTTCTCCCTGTGCCTTTTCTCCGGCGTTCAAAAAGGCGTCACCCGAATAAAGCCTTGCATCCTTTTTCTCTTCTTTCTGTACAGGAACCGGCTTACCAGAGCGGTAGAGTGCAACAGCAAAGCGCACGTCTGCTGGAAGTCTATTCTCCACAAATAACATGGAGTTTCCTTTGTACACAAAAGCCCAGCCATCTTTGCGGGCTTTTTCAATTACACCCTTGCGCGAAAGCCCAAGAACCTCGGCAAGCTCCTTAGTCTTTACGGTTTCCATCAGGCAGCTCCCTCAAGTGCACGGCGGCGCATTTCCATGCGTTCCTGCTTCTTCTTTTCAAGAGTTGCCTTTTCTGCAGCTTCTGCCTGTCGCATTCTTGCTATTTCTTCTGCAGTGCGCAAAGGAAACAGCTGAGTGCGTGAAAGCCCGAAGAACTGAGCAATGCGGGTTTCGAAAGTTTCAGATAACTGTCTGCCATTTATCACATTTGAAATAAGTGGTTGAGACACACCTAAGTGCATAGCAAGTTCTGTGATTGTCATACCGCAATCATCAAGAACCTTGCGGCATCTTTCCTGCCTGTCCTTATCTACAGGGAAAGGACGGCAGCCACGGATTTCGTTCATAATGTTCATCTTTGTTTTCCCCCTTGACGGAATTGTCCGCCACGTGTACATTTAACTTGAACACCACTTCCCTTATGGGGAAGATTCCGCCCGCAGTTGGTTTAGCCTCCGGCTGCGGGTGTTTTTATTTAACCTTCAAAATCCTCATTGCGTGATATAATGGAAATTGCATCAACCACTAATCCCGCAAGGAGGACTAAATGACAAAAGTTGAATTATCGTTTTGTAATGAAATAATTGCCCATTATGTTAAAAGTTTTGTAGGGCATTATTTTTCAGTACATCCAATCTCCGAAGAATCCCCAGATGAACAGGCAGCTAAGAAGGTGCTTAGATTCATAAAGGATTCTGACCCGTATTGGTATAAGGTCAAAACTTCAGTTGTGTTAGATTGTTTTGACTCCTATACAGTTTCATTCAGAAATGGTTTCGTAAAACCAAATTCCATAGACTCCATAATTGAAGTTGTCCTTAACGGTGCTTACAAAATCATTTCAAGGAATCCACAAAGGGAAGACGGAAAGTCCTATGTTGAATATCCGCCATCATTTCCTCTGGAATACAAATCTGAATCATAGAACACCTGTATTCGGGCAATACAGATAAACTTTCCCCGTGTATCCCAAACTAATATTCTTGATTTGGTATATTTAGCGACCTGAACTGTTTTTCCTAGATATGGAATCAGTTCGGGTGAAAAGAAACTATACAAAGAACTTTTAATGCCAGAATATCCAACTTTTGCCTTAATCAAGTCGCCAATGTCTTTTTTCATCCTTGCCCCCTAGTGCAGTCTTTTTAAGATGTCCTGCATAAAGGCAATTTCTGAATCACCCTGTACAGGAACCTCGCGCCTTGTATCGTTTTCAAAAACGATGTCTACACAGCCAGGCTTCTTACTCCATACGAGCTTCTTAACACCACTGCGCTCTATGGAACCAAGAAGTTTGCTGAACTTTTCCTTGATGTCTGCCTGACATTCTGCCCATTCAGGAACAATCTCAATGTCTTCAACACTCATCTTTTAGCCTCCTAGTTTTTCCTTAACCGACATTTTATTTCTGCCGATATAGAAAAATGTGGAGTTGACAAGTAAACCAAACTTTTCAAACTGTGTATTTTTTGGTTTACTTGTCAACCATTTACAAGTATAATAATCCTTTAAAAAATGCTGAAATAATAATATCACAATTTGAAAGTTTGTCAATTCAAAATGTGAGAAAAAATAATAAAAATTCTCACATTTTGAAATTTTCTCAAGAGGATAGAAAATATGAATGCAGATGAACAGATTAGAGCTATCAGAAAATCAAAAGGTATGACGCAACAGGAGTTTGCAGGCTTCATGGAAGTGTCATCAAGTTCTATAGCAAATATCGAAAATGGAACTCGCGAAATCTCAAAAGCGATGATGAAATCAATAGTCGAAAAATGTGGAGTCAACGCCCATTGGCTTCTAACAGGCGAAGGGGAAATGTTCACCAAAACTGAATCAGAAAAAACTCCCTGCGTAAAGGATGTAATGGTGCCGGTTCTGAGCCAGAAGGCTTCGTGCGGTCCTGGCGTAGAATGGAACAGTGAGCAGAACATCACCGAATACATCAGCCTTGCCACGCTGTCTCCGGCTCTCTCGGGCAAGGTGTACGGCTTCCGTGTGGTCGGCACATCAATGCTGGGAGCTGGCATAAAAGACGGCGACATCGTAATCTTTGACGCAAGCCCAGACCAGAACCTCACCGACGGCATCTACGTTTTCAGCCTGGACGGCGATGCCTACTGCAAGCGCCTTGAGTTCGACCGCCTGGCAAACCGCATCAAAATCTACAGCGTGCGTGTTGCCGACCTCGAAAAAGCCGAACTCCTGCGCACTCTGGACAGCACTGACGAAGGCTTCGCCGAACGCTTCCAGCTCTTCGGCAAAGTGTTCAGCTGGGTACATCTGGCTAAAGAGTAACAGAACGCCTAAGAACAGTCCCGTAAGCCTTATTCAGGCTGCTGTTTAATGCTCTTTTACGGGGCATTTTGCTAAAATCCTGAAATCCTCAAAAACACGTTAAAACAGCCTGTTTTGGCAACGGTTGGCAAATTACCCATTTTTCACCAAAAGACGCGTTAAAACCGTTTAATTTTCGTTTAATCGACCAAGTTTTTGGCAAGTGTACACCCCACAATGCCGATATTGAAGAAAGATCCGGAAAAGTGTATTATAAAGCACTTTTCAGTAACACTTTTTTTTACTGTGTGTTATAATAAAAGGACGCGGTAAAAAATCTGCGAAGAACATTTTGAGGGGAAAGGAGGCTGCTATGGATGATATCAATATCAAGGACTTACAGAAAGAAATGAAATCTCTTGGAATTATCAACATTGAAGCTGACGGAGAATTATCGCCATCCCTGCTTAAAGATGCCGTAGAAGCCGTAAAGGAAACTGCTCTTGACTTTAAGGCACTTTCTGCTAGATCACAGGAACTGGCGGCTACTGCACAATGACAACAAATGTTGATGATAAGAACACAGCTTGGGCATTAAAAACTTTTCGTCCACTTTTGAAGGCTCTGAAATTACAGGAAGTAAAGTCAGAGCCTTTTACAGTTTTTGCCTCTGGATTCAAAATCTTTAACCGATACAATATGGCAAACTGTGTTATTGTTGTAAAAACAAAAGAGTTTACAAACAAGGATGACAGGGGAATCTTTATCTGGCAATATGATGCAGAGACAAATTTCTATGCTCTTTATATTGTCCTGAATCCTCTTCTTTTTGCTCAGTCTGATATTGAAACCAGAATAAAAAGAAAAGCAACATGTGTTCATGAGTTTACACACTGCGTTGCTGCAATGATGACCTTTTCACGTCTCCAGTCAAAAGCTCTTATTCAGATAATGCATGACAGAATGGCTCAGCAGATTCATTCTCTTGATAAGAATTCTCTGGAGCTCTTGTTGAAAGAATTAACAAAACCATATAACGCTGATATAAAAGAAAATGTTCCAGTATTTCCTGATGACCACTTTAGAACAGGTGGAGAAGATTTCACAGGTTTATATGATGAACTTGTAAGAAATTTTCTTTTATCTTACGAGCTCTTCTGTGAACAGGATTTCTTTAATACAGAAAAACAGAAACAATTTAAGGATTTTTTAAAGAATAATAAACAGGAAGAAGCTCTAAAACTTCTTATATCTGTACTTGAACCGTTATCAAACCAAAAGGCATTAAGCATTCATTTTATTATTCAGCGGATAAACGAAGAATTCCTTCCAAAACTACAAAGTTATAAATAGTAATCACCGCCCCGCAAATCACCTGCGGGGCTTTTTTTATACCCTCACAAACCTTGCCCTAATTTCAGCCTAAAGACTTTGACAGTGCCATACTGTCATTATGAAAATCAGAAAACGCGAATTAGCAAAAGCCGGAATCTTCGGCTCAATCGACAATCCAGTTGTGGTAAAGGAATCGGAGCTTGAAGAAATCGCCGAAACATTCAGCGACATCAAGAAAGCTCCTGTCAAGCTCGGTGGTCACTGGACAGAAAACAGACCGCGCCTTGGTAATGTTATTTCCGTTACATACGACAAAAAGACAAAAACTCTTTCAGGCGAAGTTGAAGAGCAGGATGAACTCTCTGCAGCAGTAGATGCCGGATATTATCCAGACGTTTCAATCGGAGCAAAACAGCGGGCCTCAGATGGTAAGATGTATCTTCATCATCTGGCTTATCTTGGAGACGAACCTCCACAGGTAAAAGACCTTGAATCGGGACTTGCAGAAAATCTTTCAGAATCAGAAAAACAGATTGCAGCTTCTGATGAAAAGGACGTGCTCTTATTCCCAGCTACCTCAGAAAAACAGTTCTATCTTTCTGACACATCAGACTCAGTAAAACCAAAAGAAGAAAAAATAAATGATGGAGGTCTGTCTATGACAGAAGAAGAAATCAAAGCCATGCAGGCAGAAAACGAACGCCTCAAGGCTGAGAACGAAAGCAAAACAAAAATGCTTTCAGACTCAATGGCAGCTGCACGCGAGCGCGACAAAGAAGCACTCCGTAAGGCAGCTGAGGGAAAGGTAACACAGCCTCAGTTGGAAAGCCTTATGGCTCTTGCCGACAGCTTCCAGGACGGAAAGACAATTGAACTTTCTGACACCGACGGCAAAAAGAAGACTGAAAATCCAGTTGCCGTACTTGCCGGAATCTTTGCTTCAATGAAGCCAAAGGTTGATGAAGGTGCTTTGAATCTTTCAGATACAGAGCCTGTAAAACAAAAGAAATCACTTGCCGCACGAATGCTTGGCAATGTGTAAGGAGATTCTATGAATAAAGTAATCGGTACAATGACAACCAAACAGGAAGCAATTCTTGTAGGTGATCATCACATTGTAACTCAGGGAGCAATTGCAGATGGAGAAGCTGCTTTTGCAGGCGGAACACTTCTCTACAAAGGAGAAAGCGGATATCAGGCTCTTGCTTCTAACGACGAAACAAATTCACCTGTTGCAGTAGCACTTGATGCGCTCGAAGCTGCGGCTTCAGATGCAGTCGTTCCAATCGTTGTTCACGGTGCAGTACGCAGAGAAAAACTCTGCTTTAAGGGTGGCACAGCCATAACAGATAAAGCAGTAGAAGCACTCCGCACAACCGGAATCTACGCACTCTAAAAAAAGGAGATACCAATGGTAAAGTATACAGAACAGCTTAACCGCTACTTCAAGAAAGACAGTATTGCGGACATTGTGTCAGAACTGCCAAAGCCAGTAATGACACTTACAGACATGTTCTTCCCTGCAAACCGCAGAGTACAGAAACATTCTTCCCTCATTTCACTTGAGGACATTACCGCAGAAACCGGAGCAGTTCCTCTGGTTCGTCGCGGCGGACATTCCGTTCCAGTTGATCCAAACTCTAAGACAGTTCAGTTCATTGACCTTGACGGAATCATTATTTCACGCTTTTTCAAGGCAAACGAAGTGAACGACCTTATCGCTTCCGGCGATACAGAAAATGTTCAGGCATGGGTAAACGAAAACATCGAAAACCTGCGCAACAGAATCAGTGATACAACTGAAACTCTGGTTCGTCAGGCTCTCTCAGGTAAAATTGAATATCCATACGCAACCGACACAGGCGTTGCAGGAAAAATGGAAATCGACCTTGGAACTCCAAACGCTTTGACAGCTGCAAGCATCAAAACTGCAAATATTGGAGACCTGCAGGCATGGCTTGAAAAAGCCCTCACAGAACATGCAAAGAAAGCAGGTTCTGTAAGTCAGCCTGTATTCCTTTTGGGTTCTGCAGTTTATTCAAAGGTTGTTTCAATCGTTTGTGCCGCTCAGAACGCTCCTGTACTTTGGACTGCAGAAGGCATGAAGCTTTTCGGCAAGTACGACATCAGAAGCCTTTCGATGACATACACTCTTCCTGGAAGCGATTCTCCAGTAGATGTAATCGGTGCAAACAAGATGCGCATTGTAGACCTTGCTAATCCTGGTAAGCTCATCTATGCAGCTCTTGATGATTTGGATGCAAATCTTGCTCCAATGCCTTTCTACTGCAAGCCACAGGAAATGAAAGATCCAGATGGAATCAAGCTCATTGCTTCGTCAAAACCTCTTCCTGCATTTGCTATGAAACGCCAGTCAGAACAGACTGTAACAACAGCGTAAGGAATATAGGCCATGGAAGAATTAGGACTTGCAGGAATACCAACCGCATCAGAGAAAAAGAGAGAAGTTCCCTTTGCTCCCTTTGGAACACCCATAACGGCAGACGAAGTGGAAAAACGCCTTTCTACAAATCTCTACAAACAGCTTGCGGACGGAAATCCGGATTTTGTGCCTGACGCAGTAAGCCGCGCCCAGGTCTACATAGGCACAATTCTTTCATGGCTTGGAGTACAGTTCAATCTTGATAATGCAACAGTGCGTGAAATCGTGCTGATGCAGACAATCTACGAGCTGCACATGGCTTTGGGTCACGAAGAAGCTGGACGCGAATACCGCAAGCAGATGTACAACACCGTTGTTGCTGCCTACGGCTCTTTTCCAGATTCAGACAACCAGGCACAGATAAAGGTTCCTTCCGGGGCAGTAGCAAGGCCGCCCCGAAATCCGCGCCAGAAACGGCTTGACCAGGCAAGGAGATTCACACTTTGAATTTCACTGATGTAGATGCAGAGCTTAAGAAGATAACAGCTGAACTTTCAGATCCCGGAAAGGTTGCACTTGCCGGAGTAAAGGCAGCAGACATCATCAGAAAACATCTGTATGAGGGAGAAGGTTTTGAACCTCTCGGTCAGGTCACAAAGGATTACCGCGGAGATTCCAAAGGCAGACCTTTACTTGATACAGGCCATCTGCGTGATTCCTTCACAGCAGAGCTTGTAAACAAGGAAACAGTTTCCGTAGGAACGACCGTTAAATATGCACCGATTCAAAATAATGGCGGCGTTATAACGGCAAAAAAGGAATGGCTTTTTATTCCCGGTCCAAGAATGCGCTACTATGAGCGTAAGTTTGGAAGAAAGCCGGGAGATGTTCTGAACGGTTTACGGAGTGAGGGTTTCTGGGTGTACCGTGCCGGACGTGCCGTTTTCTATAGGGAAAAAGAAAAAGGCTCAAAAGCACACGTGGCATATTATCTTAAAAAGTCGGTTGAAATACCGAAAAGGGAGTTCTTCTATCTTACAGATGAAGAGCTCAATCAGATAACAAAAGAGGTAGCAGATGAAATCCTATGACGTTATGACGCTTTTTGCACAGCAGCTCGAACGCTCAATTGCTTCAAGCGACGAGTGCAAGACAAAAGTTGTAATTACACCTTCAAGCGTAAACGAAAAGGGCGTAGTAATCAAAGTCTCCCTCTTAAAAACTTTTCCAGACAGAGAATACCAGGCTAAGAGCAATGCAAGAACTGTAAGGCTCAGAGTTTCAGTAAGTGGAACTGTTGAAAGTCAGACCGGCTTAAAAATGGCCACAGAGCTGATAGAAAAGCTTGATGATTTTTTTGAGCAGAACAATCTGCGTCTGGAAGAAATTGTGGAAGGAACTAACTCCATGCAGACAATCAGGAAAATTCCAAATACGAGGATTCTCCAGAGAATAAGCCAGGAAGACAGTTTCTTTTATAATCCTGATTCTACAGATGTTCAGGATGTACAGGACGACAGGACTGTAATAATCACAGTCCCGGAGGAATCATGACAAGTACAACAACCTACAAAACAGAAAACGGAAAAACTGTAAAGGTAGAACCGGAAACTGAGAATGGGTCAGTAGAAAAATCTACAGACAATAAAAAACAGAAATCTAAGGGCAGGCAGGAAGAAACTTCCGGCTTTGCAGAAACGGAGGAAATCTAAATGGCAGAAGAAAAACCATTGGTTGGAGATGACGGTGCTTTCTACACAGGAAAGCTTGCGGCAACAGAATATGTAGGCGATGGTACAAAAACCCTTCATGCTCTTGTTGGCGGAGGAGAAGAAACTTCCGGCGGAGAGGGAATGTATGTAATTACTGCAAAGGCTGAAAGCAGCTCATTCTTCCCTGCAAAAGCTAAGGTTGGAGAACTCTATCCAGCACTTGGAACAGAAGTTCTTGCAGCAGGTGATAAGGTTAAAAAACTTAACCTTACTCACGTTGCAGACTGTACCGGCTGGCAGATTGATATTACACAGTCTGAAATTGATGTAACTCGTCTTGTAGACAAGTTCAAGAAATACCGACTCGGTAAAAAAGATGCAAGTGGAACCGTTAATTCCATTATGACTCTCGGAGTTTCAGATGAAGCAGATGGAATGATTGCTAAAACAATCAAAACATTCCGCCGCAAGATTGAAGGTGCAAGTTCAACTGTAACCATTACCGATGTAGCAAACGAACCTGTTTACTTCCTCGGTTATGTAAACAAGACCGATGTTCCTGGCGAAACAGAAGCTTTTATTTTTGGTCAGGTTTACCTGTTCAATGTAAAGCTCGGAGGTTCAACCGGAAACGCACAGAGCTTCGACTCTTCAATGCGTCTTACAGGTCAGGACCCGGTATTCTACAGTCTTGATATTCCAGGACTTACATCATAGGAGAAAGAAATGGTAATTACAGTTTCTAAGGTTAAGACATTCGAACCAGAATTCAACGGAAACAAAGATCTTCCGGCAACTGAAAGAATTGTCGTAAAATACAAGAATCCTACAGTCGCAATGCGCGAACGTCTCATTGCCCGCCCGGAAGTAAAAAGCCACGCGGACACAGATGGAAAGCTCGACGGTGTAGACATCGTGATGGGAGAAATCAACAAGGCAGCTGCCTTGCGTGAAATGCTCGTTTCAATCTCAGGCTGTGCTTATGCAGATGAAAGTGGAACAGAACATTCCATCAACAATGCAAAGGAGCTTATGGAAGCCCCTTCAGAGTTCAACGAACTTACAGACGAAATCGTCAAGAAGTTTGAAGAAGAACTTAACAAGAAGGTGGATGAAAAAAACTCCAAATAGCCTTCCGCGCCTACAAGGAAGGCATTTACAAGCACGAGTATAAAGGCAGACGTGCAGAAGTTCTGTGGAACACACACGTCAAAGATGAAGAGGGAAAAGAAATATTCATTAAACGTTCCGAAATAAAAGGTTACCTTGATGAATACTTCTGGAGTGCCCTCAACATCTACTTTATGACAGAGAACATGAGCTGCCTGCCTTTTTCCGGCGGCTGGGCTGAACAGCCCGAAGAAATTACTACGGTAATTGCACTCTTTCGCGTAGAACAGAGCAAATGGGAAGCCGAAGAGTGGGAAAAAACAAAAAACAAAAAGTAATTCAGAGCGCAGAAAGAATATTTTCTGCGCCTTTTTTTTGCCCTAATTACAGTTATTAATAAACTCTTAAACTATACTTAATCACAAAGATTAACCCCCACCTCTTTATCTTTGCGGATTTTGCATGGATAAAAAAACTCTCGAAATACAAATAAAGCTTCTCGCAAATCAGGCTCTTTCTCAGGTTAAGGAGTTTGGGGCCGATATAAAAAATGCAGCTGACAAAGCAAAGGGTTTTACCGTGGATGCAAAGGGTGTATCTACCAGCATAAAAACCATGCAGAAAGAAGCTCAGCGCACGGCAAATCAGATGAAACTTTTCGGTCTTACTTCATCAGACTTACGCAATACAACACAGAATCTTAAAAAGACAATCCTCGACCTTACAGACAGTGGTCTAAAGCCGGAATCAAAGGAAGTTCAGAATCTTGTTCAAAAATATAAGGAACTCGAAGAGCAGACAAATAAAGCAGAAGCTTCAGAACAGGGACTTTTCGGAGTTATCGGAAAACTCAAGAATGAAATAGGCTCACTTGCAGCAGTTGCCGCTGCGGTAAAGGTGGATAAGGCTGTTGCAGACCTTGCAAAATCTTCACTTGATGTAAACAACTCGTTCCAGAAAATCAAAGACGACTTCGGAATAATGCTTGGAGACGTAGAAGCCGGAATCGGACTTTTCAACGAGCTTCAGGAGTTTAATTTCTGGACTCCGTTCGACATTGAGCAGACTTCTCAGGCAGCAAAGGTTCTTGTTTCTGCAAAAGTTCCTCTCAAAGATTTAACAGACTATCTCACACGCTTCGGCGACATTGCCCAGGGCGACGCTCAGAAGTTCCAGTCATACATAAACGCATTCTCAAAGGCAAGCGCAAAAGGCAAAGCAGACATGGAAGTTCTCAACGTTTACACAGACCAGGGCGTACAGATTCTTGATGCACTCGGTCAGCAGCTTGGAAAGACTTCTGCAGAAATAGTAAAGATGGCGAGTGAAGGAAAAATCAGCTTCCAGGATTTAGATAATGCCTTGAATGCCCTTGCTTCAGAAGGCGGTCTTTATTACGGAACCCTTGAAAAGGCAGCAATGAGACTTGATGCCGTACAGGCAGGTTTGCAGGAATCAGTAAAATCACTCAAGGCTAGTTTTGGCCAAATGCTTGCGCCGGCAATATCGAAAGTATTAACTGCATTTACAGCAGTAGTTGACTGGATAAATGGTTCTCCTATTGTAAAAGGTATATTAGCCGCAGCAATTGTTGCAGTTACAGTAGCGGTTAACGGTCTTGCACTGGTTGCAATTGTTAAACTTGTAGCCGGACTAAAAACAGCTTCGTTAGCAATGACGGCAATAGGAGCCTCTTCGAAGATAGCCGCAACAGGTGTTGCAAGTCTTGGAACAGCAATAAACGCTGCACTGCCAATAATCGGTGCAATCTCTGTAGTTGTAGGAGTAGTAACAACCGCCCTTGTCGCAAATGCCAGCGCACACCAGAAAGCTGCCGATGCAGCCGCTGAGCATGCCAAGAAGATGAAAGAGCTCGACAACTCTTACAAAGACTGGCTCAAAACTGCAAATCAGGCAGACGCAATGGCGGCTTATGAAAATTACAGTAAGCTTGCAGCATCACAAAAGACAACAGTAACCAATCTGAAACAAGAACTTGAAAAAACGCCTCAGAAAGTATGGGTATCTTCACCTTCCGGCAATACATCATGGCAGAAAGACAATCCGGAATATGCAAAGTTGAAAACTCAAGTGAAAGAAGCTGAGGATTTACTTGCAGACTATGAACAGAAAAGAGATGCTGCAAGCCGTCGTATTACACAGGCACAGAAAGAAGACCAGCAGAAACTCAAAGACCATGCAGAACAAATGATAGAAGCTGCCTCAAAGCTTGGTACTGAATGGCAGAATAAGCTTGCCTTAGAAAATGCTAAAAGCCCTATAGAAGAGCTTCAGTTTGAACAGCAGCAGGCATTAGAAAAACTTGCTGAAAAAGCATCTTCTCTATATGACGGTGACATTAATAAATGGGATGCCTATCTGAAAGAAAAAGCTGCACTCAACGAGTATTACAACAAGAAAATTGCAGATGAAAATAAAAAGGCTGAAAAGGTTCTGCAGGACTGGATAGACAAAGACGACCCGATTGGAGCCCTGGAACGCCAGAGAGCAGCCGCTCAGGAAGAACTTGCAAAAGCTGCAATACAGCTATATGGAGACAGTTATAAGACTGAAGCCAAATATATAGCTGCAAATGCAGCACTCGAAATGGAATACGACGAAAAAATAGCAGCTGCAAAAGAAAAACAGTTGAAAGACTACAGTTCTAAGTGGGAACAATTACTCAGAAATATTCAGCAGAATCTTGAAAGAGCCATGTCAGAAAAGAACCTCCCGGCAGCAGCCGGATATGCTGCACAGGGAGCTGCACTTCAAGGAATTCAAAACACAGAAATTGGGCAGGTGGCTCAGGGTTTTGCAAACGGTGGAGCTCTTGGAGGTATTGTTGCTATCTTACAGGCTTTTGTGGCTGCAATTGTCAAGGCAATCGCAGCTCTCGAAAACGGACAAAAAGTATTGAATTTTATCTCGACAATTGTTGAAAAGATTTTTGATGTAATCGGCCCTCTTGTAGATGAAGCATTGGGCCCAACTGTCAGACTTCTGGAACTCTTAGGAACAACGATAGGAAAACTCTTAAAACCTTTAGCATATTTCGCAGCTGAATTTGCAAAAAATGAAACTTTCATAAGAACTATATCAGTTATTCTTGAAGGATTGTGTCAGCTTCTCGACATCCTTTTTCAGGTTCTTAAACCAATTATTGATGTCATTATTCAGATACTCAAGGTTTTCGGTTATATTGCAAACCCTGCCGGAATCATAGCAGACAAGTTGTATAAGACAGCAGATGACATACAAAAGATTAACGATGAAATGGAAAAGCAGCAGGAAATGCTCAAAAAGAAATACCAGAGAATGCAGGATGCCGTAAAAGAGCAGCTCGACAGTCAGCTTGCAGCTCTTAAGAGCCAGTATGAGCTCGGTCTCATTTCACGTGAACAGTACGAGAAGCAGGCAGAAAAATATGCATCCGAAGCAGATGAAAAAATCTACGCCATTGAAAAAGAGATGAATCAAAAACTGGAAGCGATAAAAAATAATACAAAAGACATTGATGACTCAACAGAGAAAACTTCTGAAGAAGCAACAAGTACAAATCTGAAACTGGGTAACATGGATCTTGGACTTGGCAATATTTTTGAATCTATATCTGGCATTACAAGCTCAATTACAGATCTGAATTCAGCTATAACAAAGTCTATTATAGATATTACTGAAGCCATTACCAAGTTAGCAACAGGTCTAATACCAGGATTTGGAGGAGGCGGCGGTGGACTACCAGGACTACCAGGAATTAACGTTGACCCTACTGATACTGGAGGAGACCCTGGTGGAATAACCTCTGATCCGATATCAATTGCGCAGGATCTTCCTGGTATTGGTGGAATAATAGATACGGTTACAGATGGTATCGCTAATAACGATCCTTTTCAGGTTGGACTTGGTATATTAACAGGAGGCCTTGTTGATACACACGATTCTGTCGGAGACAACATTGCAAACGTTCTAACCGGAGGTCTTTGGGGTTGGGCTCAGAATTTGTTTGGATGGGATGTAGGTTCCTGGAGCATTCCAGAAGACCAGATGGCAGTGGTTCATCAGGGCGAAATCATCGTTCCCCGCACTTTCTCTGAAGGAATACGTCGAGGTGAACTGTCTCTATCAAGTAATGGTAACGTAAGCAAGTCAGAATCTCCGCTTTATGTAACCGTTAATATCGGCGGTTCTGTAGTTACAGAAAATCAGCTGATAGACTCTGTTTACAACGGTATCAGAAAAGGAATCAATTCAAAGCGTTATAGTCCGCTTGGAGCTGCTTAATGAATTACATTTATATACCGACTCTGGATGCAAAATACTATCCGCTTTCTCTTACTTTAAGAAGCGCAGAACTGAATGAAGAGCTTCAGCATGTAGAAGCTTACTGCGATGCAAAGCTTGAGTTTGAACCTGTGCTTTTTCGGCTGCTGTGTACTCAAAAAAACATTCCAGCTGTTATTAAAAAAGATGAAGATAATACCATTGTTTTTTCAGGCATAATCAGAAATGATATATCATGGAGTGATGAAGGAAATCCGACACCAATAAGTGATATACAGGTCAGAATCAGCGATAATACATATCTCCTTGAGAAAAAAACAGCCGGTGAAATTTCAATTATTTCATCAACTCTCAAAGCTGTTGTTCAGAAAATTGCAACAGACTGTAATATCACTGTAGCCGATTACAGCGACACGGAACAGGTCAACATTCAGGCCTTTGTCCTGGATAAAGACAAGCAGTATCTTACAGCCTTGAATGCAGTTCTTTTCCAGCACTGCTACTTTTTTAAGTTTGACGAAAACGGTCATCTTGTAGTTTCAAAGCTTTCAGAGATTCCAGAAAATCAGATTCAGCTGACAAATGAAGATTTTTATACAGCACCAAAAATTTCAAAGAGTTCAAAAAACTATGACAAGGTAAACGTAAAATATAATACACTCACAAAAAAGAGAAATGAACAGGTATATTTTGCCGGAAATGATTTGGATTCTGAATCACATATTATTCCAATTACCCTTCGCCCCGGTCAGTATTATCCATACGAGTCAGATCCGGTGCAGGAAGCGAGAGAAGGAAAAGTTCAGCAGACCTTTGAATCCGGCTATGCCGAAAGTTATAAGACATACTCGGGAGAAACAAGATATCGTCGTTCTCAGAAAACAACACTGCTATATACAGAAAATCATTATGTAGTTCAGGACTGGGCAGGTTCTATCGTAATCGACAGAACAGAGTTCGGTTCACGCCAGGCATCTGTGAGACTTCGCAATACAAGCGCAACTCAGGACGCTCAGCTTTATCAGCTTGCAATCCGCGCCGATGCCTATTACAGAACTGCTGACTGTTCTGTGGCCTGTGGAACTGGAAGTAATGAATTCACTTATGAATCTGAGTATATTTACAGTTCTTCTGTTGCAGAAAACCTTGCGAGACTTTTAAGCAGATTTTTTATAAACACAAGCTTTAAGATTTCTGGGGCAATATCAAGAAGTCTTCCTGTAGGTTCTTATGTAAAAGTTGATACCGGTGATTCAGGTTTTATTTGTAACTGTCTTGTACTCGCCTGTTCTTATGATGAGTATGAACAAAAGTATTCTGTTTCACTTGTTTCTTATGGAGATGTTTCTGTAGACATTACAAGGTCGCAATATCAGTCTTCTGTAGGTGATTCAAACTATCAGATTATCGACAGTCTCATAACCGGTTCTGAAAGTACAATAAAGCTGAACATTCCTGCAGCACGGGTTCCACAAAATCTTGTTGCCATTGCCTCAAAAGATTCTATTACACTTTCCTGTACATTCGCAAACAACGGAATTTCTACAGCAAGCAAGATTATCTGGGCAATTAAAAAACCGTCTCAGACATGGGATTCATGTATTCAGTTTACCAGCACGTTCGACACATTTTATCAGTTTAATCGTGCATCCGATGGCTTCCCCGAAGCTACTGCACTTTCAGACTGGCAGGTTCGTGCCAAGTCAATTAACAGCTTTAATAAACAGTCTGAATGGTCTGAATCGATTTTTATAGATGTCTCAAATTATGGAACGTGGATTCCACAACTTCCAGATGTTAACGTAACAGAGGCAAAAAGACTTGTTTCAATGTCCTTTAAGCAGCCTCAAAGGTCTGATTTAAAGGAGCTTTACGGAGAACTAAGTTATGGCATTTTGATAAGAAAATCCTCAGATTCACAGTGGTATACTCCGGCAACAGACTTGGATCCGACAGCTTCAGAAGAAAACTATAAAGACGCGACTTCTACAGAAGTTGTAGTCTCAAATTACTTCAGTCAGTCTTTGCCTTTAGTAGGTCAGAATCTGAAAGCCTATAAATGTTACAGTTACACAGTTTATCCTGGAGAAGATTTGAAAAAGAACCAGAAGACTGTTTATAAAAGCAATCTTGATGATTATACAATTCCTGCTTCAGCTGATATTGTTTATGACAGTGACGGTCGTACAATTCTGCAGGTTTCCTGGAATATAAATGAGGATGGTGCCGTTCTGTATTTCAGCTGTGAAAGAGTAGATATGCCATCCCCTCAAGATACACCATATCTATATAAAATTTCAGTAACAAACAAAACAACAGGTGTAAGTATACAGGATACAAAACAGGTCTCAGCAACAGCAAGGGCAAACTCTATCGGCGATATTGTTGCAAATGCAATTACTGCAAACATGCTCGCTCCTGACGCTGTAACAGCTGATAAAATTGCTGCCGGCACAATTACAGCGGAGCAGATTGCAGCTATAAATCTTGCGGCAAACGGTGCTATGTTTGGAGATTTATCAGCTGAAGGTTTCAAAATCGACGGCAGAAACTTCTGGGCCGGTGTTAGTGCCAGTAGAAAATCGCCACTCCGTGACAGGCTGAAATGACCAAAAAC
>SAMEA3663299__coassemble_161_pt1 | contig 38406 bp, 39 predicted proteins | sample SAMEA3663299__metabat2_high_PE_031 | metagenome-assembled genome bin SAMEA3663299 (sample SAMEA3663299) | pig gut metagenome | biome: pig gut; feature: pig-associated habitat; material: faeces | place: China | collected 2013 | reverse complement strand
ATAATCCTAAAACGACCCTTGCGGCTCGTTTTTTAACGGATTTTCGATTTTAGGCGAGTTCAAGTCTCTACTCCGGTATTGAATTCTCTTACAGTTCTGGTGGAAGAGTTGAACAGAGTTTATGAAAATCTATGGCCTCCTGCATGTGTTCTGCGGTGATGTTTTGGGAGGCGGAGATGTCGGCTATGGTTCGGGCTACTTTGAGGCAGGAAGAAATTGCTCTTGGAGAAAAGCCGTAGCGCAAAGTTGCATTATCGAGCACCTTACGCGCTTCTGCATCCAGAGGGCAAAAGTCCAGAATCTCTTGCGGCGAAAGACGTGCGTTTTTTATCCCCTGACGTTTTCTCTGAGCTTTAATTGCGCAGGCTACACCGGTTCGGATTTCTTCGGTGGTAGTCAGGCCAGGACGTTCTTCTATTTCTATACTTTCGTCATTCTTGTTTTCTACAAATACGCGCAGGTCTATGCGGTCAAGCAAAGGAGCGGAAAATTTTTTCCAGTACTGATCGATTGATTTTAAGCTGCACAGACAGATTTTTGAGTGTGAACCATAATTACCGCAGGGGCAGGGGTTTACGGCCATTAAAAGTTGAAATCGGGCAGGGTAGGTGGTGGTACGTCCGGCGCGGCTGAGTGAAATGGTGCCGTTCTCCAGCGGAACTCTGAGCATTTGAAGAACGGATGAACGGAACTCTGCGGCTTCATCGAGAAAAAGAACTCCGTTGTGTGCCAGGGAGATTTCGCCCGGGCGACAGGTTGGACCGCCGCCACAGATTCCTTCTATGGACGCGGTTTGGTGTGGAATTCTAAAAGGTGGAATCCGGATAAGCGGTTCGCTTGGTTTTATAAGCCCTGCAAGAGACCAGATTCTTGTAACAGATTGTGCTTCATCAGTTGTAAGAATTGGGTTTATGGCTGGAAATTTCTGAATAGCCATTGTTTTGCCGCAGCCAGGTGCACCCATGGCAATTAAATTATGCCCTCCTGCGGCCGCAATCTGAAGTGCCCTTACAAGCTGCCTCTGACCTTTGAGTTCTGCAAATTCGTAGCCAGGCGTAATTTCAGGGAAGACTATACCATTTGTTTCTGTGCAGCCGGCAGGAATAAAACCTTCTGTCTCAGAGCCAACAGAACTTCCCGTCTCATAAAACGAAACATCGGTCAAGGCGAGAAAGGCATTTTCAAGAGAGTCTGCGCCGTATACCTGAACCCCCGGAATCTCGCGGGCCTCATCTGCGTTCTGCACAGGTACGATGCATCTCATAATACCACTGGCAGCCGCTGTAGAGACAGCAGCGTGCACACCTTTAACGGCCCGCACTTTTCCGGAAAGCTCCAGCTCGCCCATAACTAAAATCGGGTCGGTAATGAATTCTTTTTTACCGTCTGCCGCAGCTTTTGCACCCAGAACTCCCAGTGCTACCGGCAGATCAAAGCCGGCTCCTTCTTTTCGTAAATCTGCGGGCGAAAGAGAAATCAGTACTCTCTCCGGCGGATACTCGAAGCCTGCATTACGGATTGCCGCCTGCATCCGTTCGCGAGATTCTTTTACAGCTCCGTCTGCCAGGCCTACAATGTCCGTGGCCGGAATACCTCTTCTTAAATCAACTTCTACTGTTACTAAAGCACCTTCATAACCAAAGGGAGAAAACGAATAAATCTGCATATTACCTCCAGGCACTATGTCCTTACACCTAAATAATTGCCACGGTTTTCGTTTTCAGGAAAAGAATTCAGAAAAAAAATCAAAAAAAGTAAAAAAAATTGGAAAAAATCGTGTTTTTTATAGAAAAATCACTTTTTTTCAAAAAACAGGCTCTAACCACTTGAATATGAAAAAAAAATTTGTATAATTTTGCGAAATTTTTTAACTATTTTCAAAAAAGTGTGGTATATTATATGTAGCGGTTTTGTCAAAAAAAAAGTTGACAAAATCAGCCACCGCAAAAAGTAGGAGTTCTTGTGAATAAGCATGATTTTCCAAAAATCCATTTTTATGATCAGGATTTTGTAGACATTTATAATAAGACGTGGTCTTGGGTTTCGTCATTGTGGGTAAACCCGAAAACCGGAGAGCAGGATTCAGAGGGCTTATTTATTTATCCGGAAAAAGACAAGCTGATTATCAATCAGTTCGAGTCTATTTTTTCAACTTTCTTTCTCGTATATTCAAACAGAAATTTTGATGCCTGCAAGAACATTGATTATTTTTATGCTCGTCAGGAAAAATCTGGAGCTATCCGCTGGAAGTATGATGTAAAAACAAATCAGCCGGTACTGGAAAAAGATAATAAAGAAGGAGTTGGTCTCCCTTTGTTTGCTTTTGCTGAATATAATCTTTTCCATAAATCAGCTAATAAAAAGCGAATTAAGGATGTTATGCCGGCTCTTCAGAAGTATATGACATGGCTTGATGAAACTTTCAAAAAACCAAACGGACTTTATTCTGTACCTGTAGCTGCTTCTTCTATGACAAACAGTCCTCGTGAGAAGGTTTGTTATCCTGTAGATTTTAATGCCTGCATGGCAATTAATGCATCTTATATGTCTGCACTTGGTGATATTCTCAATGATAAGGATATCAGTTTCCAGTATAGAAAGATGTATTTTTCTATCAAAACAAAAATCAATTCTCTTATGTGGGATAATGATTCTGGTTTCTACTATGATCTTGATAAGGATGAAAAGCGAACAAAAGTAAAGACTATTGCTTCTTACTGGACTATGCTTGCTGAAATCCCTAATGCTGATAAAGCAGATCTGCTTGTTGAACACTTGAATAATCCAAAGACTTTTGGAACAGATCATCCTTTCCCAACTTTGAGTGTAGACAACCCTAACTTCAGTGAAGAAGGAAACGGCTACTGTGGTTCTGTAATGCCAGCCTTCAACTTTATGGTAATCAAAGGTCTTGAAAAGTATGCTCAGTATGAGTTTGCCCGTGAATGTGCAATACGTCACCTTTATTATGTTCTCGAAGGTCTTATGCCTAACGAAAACAAACAGCCAGGGGATCTTTTTGAAGCATACATGCCAAATAAAGAAGGCCGTGCAAAAATCAACAAGAAGGACTGGGCTCGTTCTCGCTATCTTCTTACAGCCGGCCTTTCTACAATCGCTTTAATGATTGAAAATGTTATCGGACTTTCCATCAGTCTTCCTCGTAAGACTGTAGACTGGATTATTCCGAACCTTGAAATAATGGGTATAGAAAATCTTTCGCTTAAGCGCAACTTAATCACAATTCTGTCGAACAAAAGTTCGCGCGGCTGGGAAATCCAGATGGAAAGCGAAAAGCTCTACTACTTTACAATCAATATTCTTGACCAGAAGAAAAAGACATTGCCGATTCCAAGCGGTAAATGTTCAATGCTTATCGATAAGCTGTAAAAAGGAGGCATAGAGTGGCAGCCCCGGAATCAGTTATTGAAATCGGTTCGACAGGGGTTCGCCTTCTTGTCGCCGAATTCACCAATGATGGACAGCAGAATATTCTCGACCGTTCGGATAAACCTCTTCCTATTGGAAAAGATGTTTTTACGAGTGGAAGTATAAGTCAGGAAATTCAGAATCAACTCATTCAGATTCTCATTCGTTACCGCGAACAGCTTGCGGGCTGGGGCATTTCACCTTCTGAATGTACCTGTATTGCTCTTTCAGCCTTTCGTGATGCAAAAAACTGTGACCCGATTATGGACCGGATTTTAGTTCAGGCTGGTTTTCATGTTCGTATTATTGATGGTATTGAAGAAAATAAGCTGATGTATCTTGCAGTTTCTGAATGTGTAAAAAATGAAACTGCTGCTTTTAAAGATGCTGATACGGTAATTCTTGTGGTAGGCGGAAGTACTACCGAAATCATGATGATGTCTGATGGTAAAATGGCTGGTGTTCACAGCCTTCGACTGGGTACTGTGCGTATTGATCAGCAGATGAAAAATCAAACCTCTTCTTATGCTGATATTCAGCGCTATGTGCAGGAATCAATTAACAACACAAAGGGTTCTCTGGAAAGTGAATTAAATCTTAGTCATGTAAAACAGTTTATTGCTGTTGGTCCTGATATTACGCTTGCTGCTTTGAATGTTGGACATCCGATATCAACTTTTCTATGGGAAATTACAAAAGAAGATTTTTCTGAATTTGCTAAGGAGATTCAGGGCTACAGTGTTGATGAATGTGTTGCACGTTTTAAAATTCCTTATAGTGAGGCTGAAACACTACAGGTAAGTCTTTTGATTTACAATCTCTTTTTGCATCTTACAAAGGCAGAAAAACTTATTGCTCCTGAAACAAACATAAGACAGGGGCTTTTGCTTAGTCAGCATTCCATTGAAAACGAAGAACTTCAGAAAGAGTTTAATATGCAGATTACTGCTTCGGCTCGTAACCTTCTGCGTAAATATCATGGTGATGAAATGCATGCGGAATGTGTCCGAATGATTGCGGTTAAGATTTACGACACTTTGCGTAAAGACCTCGGCTTTAATGAGCATGCGAGAACTTTGCTGGAGACGGCGGCGATTTTGCATGATATCGGCGGTTTTATTCGTTATGACAATCATAATCTGCATAGTTCGTATATTATTAAGAACTCGGAGATTTTTGGTCTTTCCCGAAAGGATAATACGATTGTTTCGGAAATTGCGAAATATCACAAGGGTAATTCAGTTCCGCAGGATGAAGACAGCTTCCTTATGCTTCCGCGATCTGACCGCATGACTATTCTGAAGCTTACTGCAATTCTGAGAATTGCTGATGCTATGGACCGCGGACATATTCAGAAATTCAGTGATTTTTCCATTAAGATTCAGCAGAATTCGATTGTTATTCATACAAAGACAACAAACAATACTGTGCTCGAAAAAATTGCCCTCAACGAAAAGTCTGGAATGTTCGAGTCTGTCTTTGGTTATAAGGTGATATTACTGTAATTACGGTCATTGAGCCTGTCGAAATGACCGCAACCATCAAAGGGTGGTTTCGACAAGCTCAACCACCGCAGTGTTCAGGAGGATGATTTATGCAGGAAAGATATTTTAATCGCGAACTCAGCTGGCTCGAATTTAATGCCCGTGTTTTATTTCAGGGACTTAACAAAGAGCTGCCTCTACTTGAAAGGCTGCAGTTTCTTTCAATCGTTTCTTCTAACTTTGATGAATTTTTCCAGGTTCGTGTTGCGGCAATAAAACGTCTTCTTGCAGAAAATCCGAATTTTACTGATGTTTCGGGGCTTTCGCCTCAGATGGTTTTTACTTCAGTTTCTGCTCGTGCTCATCAGATTATTCGTTCTCAGCAGGAATGCCTTATGTCGGATATTCTGCCTGCTCTTGCTGAAAAAGGTTTTGTTTATGTTACGCCTATGCAGTATACACAGCAGCAGAGTGATTATCTGAACGGGGTTTTCAATGCAGAAATATTCCCGCTTCTTACTCCTCTTCGCACAGATATTGAAGCTTTTCCTCATATAAAAAATCTTACAACCTATGCAGCATTTCTCCTTTCTCCGATTGCAGGAATTAAGATGGGGCAGGGCTCCGAAGAATTCCGAGGAAATGAAGATTCACCTCGTATTGCGCTTGTTGAGATTCCAGAGGGAATTCCAAATATTTACTGGCTTTCGGGAAACAGCGCGACGGCAGGTCACGCTCGTCAGTTTGCGCTTTTGCAGGATGTTGTTACAGCTTTTGGCACAAAACTTTTTCCGGGTTTTGAAGTAGAAGAAACTCTGATTTTTAAGGTTGCTCGTGATGCAGATTTTGCTGTAGATGAAGATGCTGGAAGTAATTTTATTCATGCGATGGAAGATGTTTTGATAAGGAGAAAATCTTCGTTCCCGGTTCAGATGACCTGCAATTCTTCGAGTCAGAAAATCCAGAAGTTCTTGATGGATAAACTGGAACTGGCAGAAGAGGATATTTATCGTGTAGATCAGATTATTAATCCGGGCAGTCTTATGGAATTGCGTGAGGTTGACGAAGACGGTGCTTTAAGCTTTGAAGCCTGGGATCATTTTTATCCTGCTGATCTTCCTGAAGATGAACCTTACTGGGATACTCTTAAACTGCACGACAAGATTCTTCATGTTCCCTACGAAAGCTATGATCCAGTTGTAAAATTTATTTCTGATGCGGCTGATGATGACGATGTGCTTGCTATCAAAATGACACTTTACCGTACCGGCCGGAATTCCCCGATTATCGATGCACTTGAGCGGGCCGCCCAGCGAGGTAAACAGGTTGTTGTACTCGTAGAACTTAAAGCCCGCTTTGATGAGGAGCGTAATATTGCCTGGGCCAACGAACTTGAGCAGGCCGGGGTAACTGTAATTTATGGACTTGTAAATCTGAAGGTTCATGCAAAAATCCTTATGGTGATTCGCCGTGAGAGTGATACGATCCGCCGTTACGTGCATCTGGCTACCGGAAATTATAATACTAAGACAGCGAAATTATATTCTGATATTTCTCTTTTTACCGCAAATCCTCAGATTGCAAATGATGCGACCCTCTTCTTTAATCTTGTTACCGGTTATTCAACTCTGCAGAACATGAATTGTCTTTCGATGGCACCGGTAACAATTAAATCCCGACTTATTGCAATGATTAACCGCGAGATTGAAAGAAGTAACACAGAAAATCCTGGCTTAATTATAGCGAAGATGAACAGCCTTACTCACGAGGAAGTTATTTCTGCCTTGTACAAGGCAAGTCAGGCAGGGGTTAAGGTGCTATTAAATATTCGTGGAATTTGTATGCTGGTTCCGGGCCTAGAAGGGCTAAGTGAAAATATAAAGGTTGTTTCGATTGTAGACCGTTATCTTGAACATTCGCGTATTTTCTATTTTCAGAATGGTGGCACTCCGGAGCTTTATTGTTCAAGTGCGGACTGGATGAATCGTAACCTGGATCGCCGCATTGAACTCATGTTCCCGATTCTGGATAAATCAGCTTTTGAAGACGTAAAATCAATTCTTGATACATACTTTGCCGATAACACTACTGCGATGGAACTGCAGTCAAACGGAAGCTGGATTCCAGTAGAACGTGGTAAAAAAGAGGATCCGGTTCGCGCCCAGGAAGTTCTCTATAAAAAATATAAGGCACTCGAAGAAAAAAAACCGAATGTGTCTGAGAAAAAATTCGAAGTTCGGCGAAAGTAATTTTGCGTTCATTAAAGTCAAAGAGAAGAAAAAAGATATGAGGTATAATTAAACAATTATAGACATCAGAATAATTCTGGCTGGAGCGGGTCTGTGTCCGGGAACTCTTCTATCCACTTAAAGACAGAGTCCGTTCCAAGCTGGATATTATGCTGACGGCAAAGTTGGGCAAGATATTTCATAAGCTCAGCTTCATGCGGGCTTGAGCACACGTAGGAATAGCCGAAGGTTTTCTGGTAGCGTTCTTTGAGGCTAGCGGTGGTTGAGGACATCGAAAACTTGCGGTCCAAAGCCGAGTAAAAATATTCTCTATTTCCTTCGCGCAAGGTGAGGCCAATTCCAAAACAAATGATTGCCTGTACACCAGCGCGGGCGCAATAATCAACAATTCCTTCTATATTTTCTTTTGTATCATTGATAAATGGCAATAGTGGACTGAACCAGACAACAGTCGGAATGCCAGCCTCGCGACAAGCCTGCAAAACTTCAAAGCGGCGACTGGTCGGACAAACCCCGGGCTCAATTTTACGGCAGAGTTCGTCGTCTGCAGTGGTTAGTGTCATTTGCACTACGGCTTTGGTCTTATTATTTATGCGGGTAAGGATATCCAGATCCCGTAGTACAAGGTCTGATTTAGTTTGAGGAGTTGCACCGAAATTGTGGCGTTCAATTATTTCAAGGCAGCGGCGCATAAGCCCAAGCTCTTTTTCAATCGGAATGTAAGGATCGCACATGGAGCCTGTTCCAATCATACAGCGCTTTCGTTTTTTACGGAGGGCTTCTTCCAGAAGTTCCGGAGCATTTTGTTTTACTTCGATATCTTCAAAATCATGAGTGAACTGATAGCACTTACTGCGAGAGTCGCAATAAATACAACCGTGGGTGCAGCCGCGGTAAATATTCATGCTGCGAGGAGTCAGAATTGTTTTTGCAGTTACAAAATGCATGTCTTTATTATAGCATTTAAATATGACTATGTAGTGTCATATTTAAAATAGCGGCGCAAAGATTCTGAAGAGGCGGCCAATAAAACGTATGTGAGGTTTTATCTTTTTATAATCTCCCGGCTGCATCTGAATGCAATCTTTCAGAGTCTGGTCAAAATCTCTTTTTACAGAATCAACAATAGGTGAATCTATGAAGACTACACCATTTTCAAAATGATGATATAAACTTCTGTAATCAAGATTAACAGAACCAATAGTCGCAATCTGATTATCAGAAATAAAAGTTTTGGCATGAATAAAGCCCTTCTGGTAAAGATAAACTTTAATTCCTTTATTCACAAAAGTTTCAAGAAAAGTTTTCCCGATGCAGAAAGTAATCAGGTGGTCAGGTAGGGCAGGAACAATAATCGAAACCTCAACACCACGGGCTGCTGCAAATATCAAATCCTCCTGCAAGTGGTTGTCAATAAGAATATATGGTGAAGTAATGTTCAGATATTTTTTTGCGTTGTTTATAATGTAGAGATAAATATCTTCTGCAATATCTTTGTTGTTAAAAAAATCATCTCCATAAGGAATTGTAATTCCCGGCTTGTCATAAATCCCATAAGAAGACGGCAGATATGGAGTAAAATCTTCAATATCTTTTGCAAAGAGATTCCAGCTTTGTAAAAAGAGCTGAAGAAAGGTATGAACAGCCTGCCCTTGAATCTGAACTGCATTATCTTTCCAGTAGGCAAAACGGTTTTTCTTTCCGCGGTTGAAATATTCATTTGAAAGATTAAGACCGCCGGTAAAGGCAAGCTGACCGTCTACAATCAGTATTTTTCTGTGGTCGCGGTTATTAAGTTGCGTTGAAAAAACAGGAACAATCGGAATAAAAACACGGGATTTAAAACCATTTGCTTTTAAGTAATTTTGATAATATGAAGTTGAAAGAACAGGAGAGCCAAGTCCATCGCAAAGAATGCGGACTTCTACACCTTCCTGAACTTTTTTCTTAAGTGCATTAAAAATCTCATTCCATGACGAATCAGGTTCAATAATAAAATATTCCAGGAAGATAAATTTTTTTGCACTTTGTATTGCTTCAATCATATGCGGAAAAAAATCATCTCCGCTTGAAAAATATTTTACATCACAATTACTATAAGGAAAAAAGAAATTGTTAGTCAGATAATAAATCAAATCAGAGGCATGATTATTCGAAAGTTCATTTACAAATTGCGTCTGAGATTCTAGAGATGGCGGAAAACTTTCAGGAAGCATAATCTGTGTTTTTTCTCTAAGCAATGTAAGCTTTTTTGAAAATCGCAGAGCACCCCGGTTTGTGTGATACATAAAATAAGCTGCAATACTGAAAAGCGGAACAAAAATCATAGGAATAATCCAGGCGAGCTTAAACTCGTTCCGACCGTTTTTATTTACGATATAAATCATGAAGCTTGCAGAAAGAAAGAGGGAAAGCCCAAAGTAAAGTTCCAGATATTTTTCCAGGCGAAGAACAAAAAGGGCCATTATGAAGATTTGTACGGCAATGAAAAGAAAGTTGATTATGATGCGGCTATAAACGCTTCTATAAAAAAGCTTGAGACGTTTTTTGTCTTTGATATCTTTAATTTTTTTTGTATTTGTGTTTTTCATTCTATATATATAATAAAGCTAATGAAGGGGTTTGTCAGTATTCTAATGGCGTTTCTTAAAAGAAAAAATGTTCTTTTAAATTATTCTATTGAATATGTACAAAAACAATATGAGATTCTTTCCTTTGATGCCAGTGCTGCAAATATCTATTCTGATTTATATGAGCGACTCAAGTCTCAAGGAACCCCTGCCCAGAGATTTGATTTGTTGATTGCTTCAATTGCTATTTCAAACAATCTGATTCTGGTAACCCGCAATGTTTCTGATTTTACGGAAATTGCAGAGAATTCAAATCTTATGATTGAGGAATGGTAAGGCTAAAAAATTGCTGCATCGCAATTTTTTTTAACGCCTTGCTATTGAACAACGACCGCTCTGACCGGCGGTCTTACACAGGTTTGAAGATTAATAGGGCGTTCCCGCCTGCTTCGCAGGCGGTCGGCACTTCCAGGCTCCGCTACGCTCGGTGCTATCGCACGGGCTTACGCCCCCTTCCAGCGCCTAACGCATTGTATGCGCTGTAATTATCGTAAAGCTGTAGGCATTCACAGTGAACTCACATCCGTCAATTTTGACATACAAGTTCTTTCCCTGCCGGGTGATAATCGTGTCAGTGGCCAGAATTTTCTGACGACACCAGACAACGATATCTTTGACATCATCGCCAAGCCGGAGATTGTGGCGAATACGGTCTATGCCCATGGGGGTTGTGTGGAGTTTTTCGATGTTTTCTAAAAGTTCATTTTTCATTTTGATTTCCTTACCGGATGTCTTATTACAGTTTTCAGTCTTTCTGTAGCGGTTTTTTGCGGGTTACTCAGGTAGATTTCATGATGAAGTCTTGTGGTTGAAAAATCCAGCTGCCAGCCATTTTTGAGGGCGAAGGAATCCATCTGTTTGATTGTGTATTCGATTGCATATTGCAGGGCAAGGGCACTTTTGTATTCGCCGTCTTCCTCGTTAGGATTTCCCTTTCCGCGAACTGCGACAAACTGCATTTTGGGAATGTGAACAATATGCGGCTTTGCCGGCGGAAGATAGAAGTCTTTGAATTCTTTCTTATAATCAAATGGCATTGAAGTTCTCCTGTAAAACCGGTGGATTTCAATCCAACTGGATGTTTACAGAATACCATATAAAATATGACAACTAAGTGTCATATTTAAAACTTAAATTTTTCTGTAAATCTTTACGAAGTAAATCATCTCGGCAATAGCTGTGATTGCCCAAGAGAAAATATAAAGAAGGAAGAGAGACTGAATCGTTCCAATCCATTTAAAGATTGTGTATATCCAGAGAATACGGAATAAGCAGGAACCGAGCAGAACAATAATCGTTGGAACAGAAGTTTTTCCAAGTCCGCGGTTGGCGGCGATTGTGTTATCCATAAAACTTGCAACCGGGTATGAAAAGAACATAATTGAAAAACGGAGCATGCCGGCGTGAATAACTTCCGGGTCACTTGTAAAAAGAGAAAGGCACTGAGGCCCGAAAATATACATTGTTATACTGAGAAAGGCTCCCAGACTGAAAGCAAAAAGATTCGAAATAATCATACTGTGCAGAATGCGTTTTTTATTTCCGGCTCCATAATTCTGCCCGATGAAAGTTGCACAGGCTACATAAAATCCGTTCATTGCGCTGTAGATTATATTATCAAGATTTGCTCCGGCAGCAGTTCCTGCAACCATCACTGCATCAAAAGAGTTTATACCCACCTGAATGAATGTGTTTGCTACAGCAAAAATCGCATTCTGCATTCCGGCTGGAATTCCTATCTTCAAAATTCTGATTGTCTTCTCGCGGTTAAGCCTTAGCTTTGAAAAGTTAAATTTTACATCTCCAAGTCCCCGTCCGCGAATCAGAGGAATCATAACCAGCACTGCCGAAACATATTGTGAAATAATGCTGGCAAGAGCAACCCCGGCACAAGAAAGTCTGCATACAATCACAAAAAACAGATTCAAAATTATATTGATGATTCCGGCAAAACTAAGATAGTAGAGAGGACGTTTTGTATCACCTGCTGCACTAAGCACAGCGTTTCCGAAATTAAAAAGTGCAACGCCTGGCATACCAAGCATGTAAATCTTAAAATAAATTACCGCACCTTCCAGAAGTTCCGGCTTAGTTTTGATGAGGGTAAGCACCGGTTTTGCTAAAGCATAGCCAAAAATCAAAAGGATAAAACCGGTTATTATTGAAACTATAAAGGACGAATGAATTGCATCCTCTAAATCTTTTTTTGACTTAGCACCTATGTAAAAGGCAACGATTACATTCACGCCGCCGCCAAGACCCATCAAAAGGCCGGTGAACAAAAAGAGGAGCTGGGTAGTTGAGCCAACAGAACCAAGGGCCTGAGAACCGGCAAATCTTCCTACTACTGCAACATCGGCAATGTTGAAAAGCACCTGCAGGAGATTTGAAAAAATGAGCGGCAGACCATATAGAAAGATTCCCTTAAAAAGCGAGCCTTCTGTTAAATTTCTTTCATAAGAAGAATTATGATGAAACATAGTAAAATACATTATTGAAATGAAAGAAAAAGTTCAATAAGCGTATTTGATCCATGATTCACAACCGGGAGTCTGTGTTTTTTCATTGACACAAAATCATTTTTCATAATAAAAATTAATTAAATTTTCATAAGGAGACGCATTGCCGATGAGACTGTAAATCCATGTGTCGCAGGTTCAAAACCTGCAGCAGCCGCTAAAGCCTTTCTCTAACGAGAAAGGCTTTTTTTATGCCCAAATACTTGTGTTACAAGGAATTAGGCATAATCATCATCTTATCAGAAGTTTGGTTTTACTTAGAAAGAACGTTACGACGATTCTGGTTTTACTGCGATTGTAGTAATGATTGTAGTAAAAATTGTAGTAACGATTATTGTAAAACTGCCAATGCTATTCGCTTTCCACACAGGAGGCGATTATGCGTCAATTCTATCTCTTCAAAAACAAATCTGGTTATTACAATGTTGTTTTTATTGATCCTGTTTCAGGTCTTAAAGGTGCAACTAAAAGTACCCACTGTAAGGACAAGGTAGAAGCAACTGTTATTGCGGCGGACTGGGTAAAAAACGGTCGTCCAGAAGCTCGTAGTAATTCCCGCAAATTTCTTTCTCCTGAGTCTTCTTCTTCCAAAAACTTAAAAGGCATTATTGACGGCCTTACTGAATCTGATGTGCGTGCTCTGGCTTTAATGCTTTCTGATAAGCTTGGTTCTGCAGCTGTTGTTGCTTCTGCTCCTCTCTCCACTTCTGTCCAAACTGTTGCTCCTGTTTCTGTTGAAAAACCAGCTCCGAAAAAATCTGACATTAAACTTGCTGAGTTCTTAATTAACTTCTGGGATTACGACAAGTCTGAAGCTCTTCAACGTTCCTTTGCCAAAGGAAAGAAACTTTCACGTATGCATACTGATGCTATGAAGGGTCTTGCAAAGAATCACTGGCTTCCGTACTTTGGACCTGACAAGCTTGTTGAGGATTTGGAACAGGATGAACTTGATGACTTTTTCTTTTACCTCTACACGGTGAAAGGTCTTTCGGGCTCTACTGTAAACCATGCTATTACTTGTGGAAGTAAGGCAATTGGATATCTTTTTGATAAGCGTAAGATTTCGTTTAATCCTATGGCTGGTGCAGAGCGTTATGGTATCAGCAATGAAAAGCGTGACATTCCGACTGAAAGTGAAGTTCGCTCTCTTTTGAATCTTGACTGGAGAAACCATCTTGGAAAACTTGCTTTTGAACTTGCGGCTTACTGTGGTTTGCGTGCCGGAGAGATTAGCGGACTTAGAGTTTGTGACCTTGATATGCAGGCTGAAGTTTTACACATCCGTCACAGCTGGAATGAAAAAGACGGTTTGAAGTCTACTAAGAATACCGAAGAGCGTGATGTGCCGGTTACACGAGAGCTTCTCTTGCAGCTTATGAACAGAGCAAGACTTAATCCTAATTACTCTGATTTGAGTTATGTATTTTTCAGTAACGTGAAACCTGAGATTCCTTGCAGGCCTGCTTATTACCAGGACAGTTTTTATGAGGCTCTTAGTGAAATTGGAATCAGTGAAGAACAACGCAAGGAAAGAAATATTGTGTTCCACAGTCTGCGTCACTTCTGTGCTACTCTTCTTGCACAAAGAACTGATATTAAAAATGTACAGGCTATTCTTGGTCATAAGAGTGCTTCTATGAGTTTGCATTATGCTGACCATGAAACTATGACGCAATTGAATAATATGCGAAGCATTATGCAGGATGCCTGGAAAGAATGTATTATTTCTGCCTGATGTGCGAAAAGGTTTAGAAAAATTAACCTCTGGGTTAAAAATCCTAAACCTTTTTGCTTAACACTTTGGATTTATCATTAAGCCATAACAGAAAACTGTTGTGGCTTTTTTTTTATGCTCTTTTGCTCTGCGTAAAAAGCCCAGGGAGATTTTTATGGACGAAACTGAAAGAGAAAACATGGAGTTGCTTTCGGTTGAAGAAGCTGCGGCTTACTTGAAATTCAGTACAACTTTTGTTTACCGGCTAGCAAGAGAAAAAAGGATTCCGCATGTAAGTTATGGCAGACACATTATTTTTCGCAAAACGGATTTATATAACTGGCTTGGAAGTATGGTTTGCACTGTTCATGAACCAGAACACGTAAGTTGCGTTGTAAATAAATAATCGGGCAAAGGAGGTTTTAGGCGTGGGAGAAAAGGACACTGTTTGTACCAGCAGCAGTGAACTTGTTCAGACAGAAGAAGCTTTGAAGTCCTGGGAGAAAAAATTGGAAGGCGAATCTTCCAAGGCATTCAAGGCCTTCTGCCTTTTCCGTTCTATGGGCTACAAGCGCAGTATAAAAGCCTGTCTTGAGCTGAACGGAATTGAGCCGAATAAGTATGGCTCTTGGGCTCGTTATGCACGGCTCTTCCGTTGGAATGAACGTGCTGCTGAATACGATGCGTATATTGCAAAAGAAACTGAAAGGGAGATTTTAGCTGAACGAGTTGAACGACGTAAGAGACAGATGGAAATGCTGAACGGCTTTGATGAACTTGTTCAAAAAAGAATTAAGACACTGAAACCGGAAGACCTGAATGCTGACGGCGCAATGGATTTGCTTGAGCGTTCTGCAAAGCTTGATTCGTTTATTACTGGAGCGGACAAGGAAAATGCAAAGCCTGTTCAGGGGGAATTAGCGATTACGTTTGCTGAGAGTTTTAAGGACTTATGAGAGAAATCTTTAAGCCAACGGCTGTTCAGAAAAAAGCTCTGGCTCTGCTTGCTTCGACTGCAAAGCATATTCTGCTTTTTGGTGGTTCACGTTCGGGAAAGACTACGGTTCTTGTAATGGCGATTATATTTCGTGCCTGCAGATATCATGGAAGCAGACATTTGATTTGCCGCTTTCGAGCAAAGGATGCCAGAAGTTCTGTACTGCATGAGACTCTACTTCCGTGGCTTAACAAAACGATTGGAGCGAAGAACTACAAGGCAAACGTACACGATGGCTTAATTACCTTGTGGAACGGAAGCGAGATTTGGATTGGCGGTCTTGGTGACAAGGAACAGGTAGACAGGATTCTGGGTCACGAGTATGTGACGATTTACTTTAACGAAGTGAGTCAGATTTCTTACTCAGCTATTACTACTGCCTACTCTCGTCTTGCGATGAAGGTGGAAGGTTGTAAGAACAAGTTCTTTTATGACTGTAACCCGTGCAGTCCTATGCCCTGGGCTTACAAAGTTTTCATCAGGAAGATTGAACCTCGTACTGATGAAAAGTTAAACAAGCCGGAGCTTTATGCTTCTGCTGTTTTGAACCCGATGGATAACGCTGAAAATCTTGATGAAGATTACATCAGCGACATTCTGGATAACATGCCGGAAAAACAGCGGGCGAGATTCCGTGACGGTTTGTGGGTGAAGCCGGAAGGAAGCGTTTACGAAAAGTTTGAAGAGGCTATGATTCTTCCGCGAGACAAGCTTCCGGCTGAATTTGACAAATACACTGGCGGCCAGGATTTTGGGCTTCATATTGCGGCTGTGAAAGTTGGCTGGGTTGGTGACTGTGTTTACGTCATAGGTGACTATGGCGGATTCAACATTACAACTAAGACCAGCGTTGAAAACCAGACTGCTAAGGGATGGTATGACGAATGTTTTGTTACTTACTGTGACCCGGCAGGTGGCGAGAGAATTCAGGAAGTACCTGGAGGTGTTAAGGCTAATAACTCTGTGGATGCAGGAATTGACTACATTATTGCTTTAATTGAACGCAGGAAGTTTTTTGTTTGCAAAGACTGTACCGGCGTTCTTGGAGAGATTTGGGATTATTCGCGTGATGAGAATAATCAGATTGTAAAAGTAAATGACCATTACATGGACGCTATGCGTTACGCAATCTTCAGCGCAGTGACCAGCGGCGTGGTAATGGCGTAAGTTTTTTGGTTTACCGATAATCTAGGAAACAGTAAGTGAGTTTATTCAGAAGAAAGCAGCAGAAACAATTACAAAGTTTTGAACAACTCAATGGAGAGACAGTTGCTGAGGACTTTTCTGTGCGTGAGAAAAAGACATGCACTGATCCTTATCTTCAACATGCATGGGTTTCTGTGTGTATTGATATTTTAACTCGTAATGTTGCAAGAGCTGAATACGAAGTTCGTAAGAACGGAACCGTTGAACGCGAAACGCCTCTTGCAAATCTTTTTCGTTTTCCAAATAAAAATCTGAGCCGCTTTGATTTATGGAAGCAGACTTGTGCCTGGTGGAGTCTGGATGGTGAAGCATTCTGGTGGTTCGGAGAAAACTATGTCTGTGGGATTCCAACTGACATTTTCATTCTTAATCCGCGATACATGCAGCATGTCGTTGACGGCGGAAAAATTACCAAATGGGTTTACACGGAAGAAGGCAGTGGACGGCCGCTGATGATTCTTCCTGATGAGGTAATTCATTTTAAGGACTGGACCCCATGGAATGTCTACAGGGGTGTAAGTCCGCTGGTAAGTTTGGGGCTTGAGGTTGAACAGGATTTACTTGCGGCAAAGCAAAACACAGGCTTGCTTAAAGAAGGAGGAGTTCCGAAAGGTTTACTGAAGACGGACCAGGTATTAACAGAAGCTGAAGCAGAGCTATTGGCGAGGACCTGGGACAGGAAATATGGTCACGGCATGAAAAACCGTGTTGCTGTGTTGGGTAAAGGTACAGAGTATCAGCCGCTTACTTTTAGCCCTGATGTTCTGAAACTTTATGATATGAAAAAGTGGAACTTGTATACTCTGCTCGCGAAATATGGAATACCTCCACGAGTGGCGAATATACAGGATTCCAAGAGTTCTTTAAGTGGTACTGATACAGACAGTCAGCACAGAGCCTTTTGGAACTATACATTAATTCCCCTCCTTAAGAATTTTGAAGAGGTTCTTGAGGTGCAGTTGTTCAGAAGATTTAATCTGCCTGAAACTGGTGTATTTAATCTTGATTCTATACCTGAGTTACAGGAATCAGAAGATGCCCAGAGTAACAGGGATATTGCAGAAATCAATGCCGGCTTGAAAACCATTAATGATGTTCTGCGTAAACGTGGCGAGAATACAAAACCATGGGGTGATACCTGGTTCAGAGCTTCTTCATTGGTTCCTGTTGAACAATCTCAATAACAAAAAGAGGTACAAAAATGAAAAAAATCATAATTGCAGTATGTGATGATTTTACAAAAGAAATTATTACTCATTGTGCGAAGGCAGCAATGCCTTCACTGCAGATTGTAGATGGTTCAAATGATACTGACATCATTTATCATTTGAAGAGTGCTGAAGATGATATTGTCATTTTTGATAAGTATTTTCTGAGTTATGTTCTTCGATTCAAAATGACAGCTTTGCGTGTTTATAACAGCAAGCTTCGAATTATTTTTGTTGAGCAGGGAGACTGTTCAAGATTCTTTAGTCTTCGAGTTTACGACCTTAAAGCTGATGGCTTTATTTGTAATATTCGTAACAAAAAAGAATTTGTGAATAAGCTGCGTAATATCTTTTCCGGCGAAAAGATTTTCCGGAAGAAGTTTTAGACAGTCTGGATTCAAACGAACATTTGCGTTTCCGCAAGTATTGTTCTGAGATTACCGAAATGGAGCTTGCGATTGGTATGTATCTTGGGGAAGGAAAATCTATCAAACAAATCAGTGGGCTGGTTAGTGCATCCGAAGGTGCTGTTGGTATTCATATCAGCAGACTTAAAAAGAAAATCGGTTTTGAGAGCATGAAAGATTTTAGTGTTCTGAATAAACAGCTGGAAAAAATAAACTTAAGGAGCTGGAGTTGTTAGTAAAAATTGACGGAGTGGAAAACAAGGAGTTTTCCAGAAACAAGAATCTGTTTTTGTCTTTCTTAAAGGACAATACACATTCTGGAAAACTTTCGCCTCAGGTTGAAGTTTTTAAAAGCATTGATGTGCAGAAAGATTCATTTCATTGGGTAATGAGCACCTTTGATGTAGATCGAGATTTTGAAAAAGTTGACCCTGCCGGATGGAACTTAAAAAACTATCTTGCGAATCCTGTAATCCTCTGGAGTCATGATTACTCTATTCCTGCGATAGGATATGCGGAGAATATGAAGGCTGATACAGTGCTCGAGGGAGATATTGTATTCAACTCGAAAGAGTTTGACGAGTTCGGATGGAGTATCGGACAGAGAGTAAAGGCCGGCGCTTTACGCTGTGGCTCTGTTGGATTTATTGCAGAGGAAGTTGAGTTTCTGGAATCAAAGGACCGCGAATGCGATTTGATTTTCCGAAAACAGGAACTTCTGGAGTTTTCTATCTGCTGTGTTCCGGCAAATCCTTTTGCCACAAGCGGTACTAAAAAACTTGAGATTACGGAAGTGATTCAGGAATCTGAGGAACTCTCGTTTTATGACAAATTGAGTAAAGGCCTGGCACGGGCTTAGAAGTGCAAATAAAAAACAGAGCTGCTGACAATTGGAACCTGCTAACAGCTCTGTTATCCAAGTTACCTAAGGAGGAAAACTTGAACAAAGTAATTGTATCACTGCAGCAAAAATTAGAGAATATGAAAACTCTTGTTCCAACTGAAGCTGCAACACCAGAACAGATTTCAAAATATTTCAATGAAAATGAAGAAATCATTGCTGGCATTTTGAAGGCTGCCGACAGTCAGACAACTGCAACAACAAGTGAACTTGAAGGAATCAAAGAAGCTGTAAAAGAGCTTCGTAATCTTATGCGTAAAGCTGATACCGAAATGAAACCTCTCTCTTACAGAGACGTATGTTACAATCTTGGTAAAGCTTTGTGCGCAGCTTGGAACAAGGATGCAGAAACTCTTGGTCAGCTTAAGTTCTGTCCAAACATCAGAGCTGAAAAATGGAACAATCCAAAAGACTTCTCCTGGGAAACCGGAAAGGGATTTGTGCCATCAAAAGCCGTTTTGGGTGAACCAATCGGAAATCTTGCAAACAATGACCAGTATCTTATCAATCCAATCTATGAAGAGGCCATCATGCAGGAAGCTGCAAAGCAGTCTCAGATGATGAATCTTGTTACCCACCGCCCTATGAGTGGGCCTTCAATCTTTATTCCAGAAAGAGACCGTGGTGGAATCGGATTGAAATGGCTGACTTCATACGGCCAGAAAATCGACGCAACGAAATCAAACATGCCGACAAGAACAGAGCTTAAAGCTTATACACTTGCAGGCTATGTTCCATTCTTTGACGAGTTCGGCGAGGATATTTTTGTTGACCTCGGTAAGATGTTCCTTGAAGATTTCACAGAAGCTTATGGTCAGGAGTTTGACCGTCAGTGCCTTATTGCAGACGATGACCCGTTCACAGGCACAATGAATATGTCTCATGCCGAAGTATGCCGCATCCAGAGCACAGACGAATCAAAGCTCACATACCTCGACTTCCGCAAGGCAGAGCTGCAGGTTGAGCCGGAAGAAAGAAAATATTGCAAATGGTTTCTGCACGAAACATTCCTCAATCATATCGCAAACATTCAAGACGACAACCACAATCCAATCTGGAGAAAACCAGGTGAAGGAATGCCAGGAAGAATCGATGGATATGATGTTGTTGAAAGTCGTCTGATGCCGCAGCTTGCAGACATTGAAGCTGACAGCGTGATTGCCATCTTTATGAATCCAAAAAGAATCATTCACGGCAACCGCAAAGGAATTGAAATCAAACGCTTCGACGAAACAACAGAAGGCCTCGAATATGGAGAGCTTTTTATGCGATTCCGCAAGCGTGATGGATTCCTTGTGACTCGTCCTAAAAAGAATATGGTCTTGCTCAAAACAGCAACAGAATAAAACCCAAAGACAAATACAAATATTTGCCTTTGGAAAGCGGGGGCGAAAATTCCAAAACCGAAGTGAAGGCAAATGCAAGGCTGCGTAGCACCCGAAGGGCTTGGCCTTGTATTTGACTGAACGAAGGTTATACTAGCCTTTGCCCCGCTTTTCCGTGGAGGAAGATTTGAAACCTTTCACATTTGAAGAACTACAGAAAATATTAGAACTTAAAGCCGAAGAAATAGAAACTGATTCTTTAATTTTTGCTGCAACAATTTCTTATATTGAAAAGCTTATAGGCTATAAACTGGAAGATAAAAACTATAATGAATTACACACAGTAAAGGATTGTATGGTTTTTACAGACCATGAAAACATTTCAGAAATGATAAATATCATTGATATGACAACAAAGCTTCGTGTTCCTAATTGCGTAATTGACGGACAACGTATTTTATTCATAGATCCAAAACTTGAAGGGCATGTTATCTTTTTGAATTACAATGCAGGCTTTACAGAAGAAACACTACCTGCCGACTTGAAAGAAGTTATAGTAAAACTCTTCCTGCTTAAAAAGAAAGACTTTATTAAACAGACAAATCATGATGATGAAACAGGATTTGAATTACCACAGAACATTCAGTCTGTAATCAATTTATATGGAAGAAAATGTCTATGAAAAGTTTTGAGCCTGTTTATAAAGAACTGGAATATCTCTTAATTCAAAAGATTCCTGAATATATTGAGAAAGTCAATAAGGAGTATAATGACGGAATTATTTTAAAACCGTTTGAAAATACAAGTCTCTCAGAGAACTGTATTAAGACACCTTCATTCATTTTTAATATGGAAGAAACTGAGTATTCTGAGAAAGACAGGATTATTGAAAATACAATTTACACAATAAGTCTTGAAATAAAGCTGCCATCAAATACAGAAGATGAACAGATAACATTCTGGAGATATACAGAAGCCGTAATTAAAATGATTTACGGCGAAGATACAAAATACTTTTTTGAAGTTTCTAAAATGAAAAGAAATTTTCTATATTTGAGGGTATGTAATGAATATTAGAAGATATTCAAGTACAACTTTATAGAAAAAACTCGATAAAACGTTATAATAATACATGAGGAGATTCCAAAATGGCTAAAGATTATAAGATTCCACTTTTACCTCTTGATATGGATTTGGAAACAAAGCCTATCCTAAAACAACTTTCTCTTGCCTCCCGTGCACTTGCAGAATTGAAAGGTGTTGCTAAAACTATTCCTAATGAAAATATTCTCCTCAACACTCTTGTTCTTCAGGAAGCTAAAGACAGCTCTGAAATTGAAAACATTGTAACTACACAGGATGATCTTTATAAAGAAGATGTAGAATTCAGCGATACAAAGAAAACTGTTGAACGTGTAGCCGCAAAAGAAGTTCTCCGTTACAGACAGGCAATGCAAAGCGGCTTTGCACTTGTTCGTAAAAACAAGCTTTTAACAAATGCTGTTATAAAGCAGATTCAACAGGAACTTGAAGAAAACCGTGCCGGCTTTAGAGCTCTACCTGGAACTCAACTGAAAAACGGAAACGATGAAGTTGTTTATACTCCACCACAGACAAAAGAAGAAATTGAAAGCTATATGACAAACCTTGAAAAGTTTATAAACGATTCAAGCTTCTGTGAGCTGGACCCTCTTATTAAACTTCCAATTATTCATCACCAGTTTGAGAGTATTCACCCGTTTTATGACGGTAACGGAAGAACTGGAAGAATTATCAGTGTATTATTCCTCGTAACAAATGATTTGCTTGATTTGCCGATTTTGTATTTGAGTCGATACATCAACCATAACAAGGCAGAATATTACTCTTTGATTCAGGCAATCAGAAACAATGCTCCTGATAATCATAAGGATTGGGAAAACTGGATTTTGTTTATTCTGAAAGGAATTGAGCAGACTTCTAAGGAAACAGTAATTCTAGTACAGGAAATCAAAAAACTCATGGATGATTACAAACAGAAACTTAGACCAATGTTTGGAGCAAAATATAATCATGAGCTTTTGAATAATCTGTTCAGACATCCATACACCAAGATTGAGTATATTGAACGCGATTTGGAAGTAAGCCGATTTACTGCTGCTAAATATCTGGACTCAATCGTTGAAAATGGACTAGCAGAGAAAATAAAGATAAATACAAGCAACTATTATATTAATAAGAGTCTTGTAGACTTGTTTATTAATCAGGCTGATTTATACAAATGATATGTTGAAAAAAATGAAAATTTTCAACATATGAAGAAGTATATGTTGAAAAAAACGGAAAATTTCAACATAGGTCCTTTGAAATGTAAAAAAAAATTGAAATTTTCAACATATTAGTAATTAGATATGACAACAGTATTGGGATAATAATTGTCATTCGAAATGGAAATAATAACTTCTTGATTGAAAATTAATTACTCAGAATTACAAATTAAACTTAATCATATAGTGTGTTAATACGTTTCTTATTCTCTAAAGACAAAAAAATATTATGACCTAAAAGGTTAAGAAACCTGAACCTTTTTGCACACGGCTTTGGGCTTACACTTGAGCTATGAAAGTTCAAGGTAGAGACTGCACACTGACGATAGCAAAAGACGGCGAATATTATCCATTACCCTACAGCGAGGAAACTGTACGCACTGCGTCCAAAGGCTACGCTCTGCCTGGAGTGATTGGCTTAAGGAGCAGAGAGAAGCTTGTTGAAAACGGCAAGGCAATCACCGGCTGCGTGGTTACGAGACTTGAATATAATAATATTCTTGCTCTGTTTCTTTTGCTTTTTTATTCAAATGATAAATTTGATATTCTTGTTGACCGCGTTTGTGAAAAGCTGATTTATAAAAATGTATCTGTAAAAGATTTTGAACTTCGTGCAGAAAATAATGAACCGCTTTATTTCAGGCTTGATGTAAAAGATAACGATGATTCTTTTACAACAGGCTGGGATATTACTACACCCTCTTTGCCTTGGAGCGAGTGCCGCACTTTTTATTATGATGGTCATAGTGTAATTGCCGACTTAAAAAAGCTGCCTCTAGTTTACCGTTTTGAGCTTATAGGCAAGTTCAATGAAAAAGTAAAGTATCAGCTTACACTCTACTTTCCATTAAACACAGAACATTACCCGACTCAGAATAAAATTGAAAAGCTTTCTATTTCACTGGACCAGCGATTAGGTATCTGGTTAGACCTTTACGATTTGAAGCCTCTGGATGATATGGCAGATATCAACTGCGCTGACATAGTGCTTTGTTACCAGAAGTTTGAAGTAACAGGAATTGTTGTTTTTAATATCCGTAACAGTGAACAAAACACACAGGTGGTATTATGAGATTTTACGAGTTACCGCCTGAAGTTGAAAATAAGATTTGTGATACTGATGCTCGAGCTTTTGTTCGTATTATTCTGGAACTTAGTGGCGGCGATGTTTATATTCCGGACTCTGATATTCTTGAATGCGTTGCAACTTCTTATAAAACAGAAGCTGGTGGAATTGTGAACTGCGGCGAGCTTCTTTTGAAAGGTATCTACGACATAGAAAAGAACTCGGAATATGTTCCTGGCCTTGGAGTTCAGATCTGGTATTGTTTTGGCGACAGGACTAATACATTTTTCCGATTTCATATGTTTGTGGATGACAGCGGATTCCAAGGTCAGGAAACTGGATTTCTTGATAAGACTACAAAGGTACGCCTGATTGATTTGAGTACGAAACTTAATGACACAAAGCTGCAGCGTAACTGGACTGATGCTCAGACAGTTGTTCATTCTGTTGTTTGTGACAGACTGCAACCGGAGAAATCTCTTGTTCATATTATTGCGGCTCGTGGTGGGATTCGTGCGAATGAGATTAACTGCGGCTCCTTACCTTTTGACATTCCTTATGTTGTTGTTGCAGGTTCTGCCTGGAAGGAGCTTTGTGCTCTGGCTAAGGCTTATGACGCTGTTGTGGAATGCGGTAAAGATTTGACTCTGAGTTTTATAGAAAGTCCTTATGATACAGAAAATGATTACAGTGAAGATTCTGATTTTACTTTAGATGAAACTCAAATTACTCATTACAGATTTTTTAATAACAATGATAAGTATGCGAATAATGTTCGTTTGAAATATACGCGTTATGTACAGACTGAACGTCAAGAGCTCTGGAGTTATAGCGATGCGCCGGTTTGGTATGACGAGGATATGAGGCCTTATTATCCGTTTACGGATGATTCGAGAAAAATTATTTCTGATAATGATTACCAGGCAATCTACACCGCTAAGAATGATGAAGGAAAAACTAGAAATGTTGTGTATGCGGACCAGCTTACTACTGAGGAAGAATTTCTTGATGAAATGGTGGTTTCGACAGGCTCAACCACCGAGGATTTCTCGGTAGTTCAATTTGATACTTCAACTTACAAAGACCGCGCTATTGTTCAGCTTTCGAGAAATGGAAATCTGATTGGACTTTATAAGGCTGCGATTTATGGTCGTGCAATTATTTCTGAAACTAACTACAGCATTTTTGTAAAAGATGATAACGAGATTGCGGCTAAAGGGCAGATTGTCCGTAACGTTACTTCTAAGTTTCTGAGTGATGATTTATTTGCCGGGGAACCTTTCTGTCAGCGTCGTGCGAAAGATCTTCTTCAGGACTGTATCAACTGTAAAGGCGGCTATTACCTGACAACTTATCTTCCTCTGATTCATGCTCGTGTGGGAGCTTTTATGGATATTAGGCTTAATGCTCAAAGCGGATTTAAGAAAGTGAGAATTGATGAGCTCACTTTTAGATATAAAAAAGAAGAGGCTTTCTCTTCTGAAATCTGGGTAACAAGAGTTTAAGGGGGATAGAAATCGAAAACATTGAATTGTTGGTTAAGTCTATGAACGGCTTACAGGTGGAGCTTTCTGGATTCAGGGCAGAAATGAAAGAGTTTAAGACTGCTGTTGAGAAAAGAATGGATTGTCTGGATAACAGGTCTACTGCCTGCCAGTTTAATCCAAATGTTTGTGCAACTGCTCGTCGCCTTGAAGAACATATTAAGGCAGACAACGGAAAAGCCGGAAGAAATATGGCTGTGATTGCATGTGTGATTTCCTGCTTTAATGTAGCGGTTACGGTTATCACTTTGATTGTGAAAGGAATGTGATATGGACAACTCTAATTTAAGAATGAGACTGATGCTGGAAGCTGAAAAGGAAATTGTTGAAGGACTGTCTGAAGCAGAACGCTACAGATATTTTCTTGGGCGTATGCAGTTTCTGAAATATGAAAGTGGTAAAGAAAATCTTTTGAGTTCTGATTGTTCAGGCTCGGTTTGTCTTGCCCTCTTGTTGGCTACTGGATGTGCAATTCGCGTTACCGCAGATGCATTATTCAAAAAGTATTTCACAAAGAAGAATCCCGAGAAGGATGATATTCGGGCGGCTTTCTTTGTGACTTTGTATGACAGAAAACTTGGTTCCAGATTATACAAGGAAAATGAAGTTTGTCATGTGGCTGGAGTCTGTGGCCGCGATGTTGTTCTGAACTGTGTGGCACCTTATTCAGAATTGAGAAGCCTTTCTGATATGAAGCCTTATTATCAGGCAAATGATTATCGGGTATTTGTTCGTGGCTTGGATAGAGAGGCTTTGCAGAAAGCCAGTAATGACAACGTGGATTTGTTTGGAGCTGATTATGAATATGAAATGATTCGTAATGCAATAAATGGAAAAAGGTAAAGCTAAAAAATTGCTGTATCGCAATTTTTTTTAACGCTTTGCTATAGAACACCGGCCGCTCTGACCGGCGGCCTTACACAGGAGTTCGTGGATGATTAGTTTTAGATTTCAGAGATTGATTGAAAAGCTGCTTAGCGTGAAGTTTGTAATCTTTATTGTTGCGACAGTGCTTAAATGTTTTGGGAAAATCGGTGGAGCTGAATGGCTTACGGTTACTATGGCTGTAATTGCAGGTCGTGAAGTTCAGAAATATAAGGACTTCAAATATTCAAAGAAGGAAACGAATGAAGAAAGTCTGGGAAGTGATTAAGAAAATCTTTATTTGGCTGGGAGCTGTGTTTGTTGCTATATTCACGGTTCTCTTTATAAAAGAACGTGAGGTGGTTTCGACAGGCTCAACCACCGAAGGAGATTCAGATGAAATCAATAAAAAAACTGCGGCTAAGCGTGATGAAGCGATTGCTCGTATTGAGCGTGCTGATGCTCGTGAGCTTGCAGAATCTTACGGCTCAGTCTGTGACGCAATTGCAGACGGAAAAGAAAGATTCCGAAAGCGATGCCAGCGAGCTGACGATTGAGGAAGTTATGCAAATTGCAGAAGAAGAAATTGAACGTACTGCTCAAGAGGCAGTTAAGGCTGCTTTACTGGAAACTGGTGGTGAGCTTGCTTTTGAAAAAGAGAGAGCTGACCAATTTGAAAAACAGAAGCTGGACTTGGAATTGGAAAATAGAAAGTTGAAGGAAGCTGCAGAAAAGAAAAAGAATCAGTTCTTTTATGGAGCTTTGATTGGTGGTGCTGGTGGCGTTGTTATTACCTCGCTGGTGTTCGGAATAATTGGAGGATTTATTAAATGATTAGTTCAAAAGGAAAAGTTCGTGGATTGGTTACGGTTACTGTTCGTGACTGTAATGGAAATGTGAAGTATTACAAAAATGGATTCTGGCGACGTGTGTTACGTCTGCCTGCAAAGCCGATGATTTTCAAACATCATAATACTATCACAAATCAGGGCGATGGTATGATTGCTGATTTGATGATTAGTAATCCAACTCTGACAAAGGTGGATGCAACTGATGGCTATATGAGAGTTGGAACTGGCTGGACCGGTTCTACTCCAAAGAACAACACTGGAGTAAATACTCCGACAGGTTCTTTCAAAAAGCTGGATTCTACATTCCCTAAAACTCAGGCGGCTTTTGGTTCTTCGGGGCAGAACGTTGTCCTTTACAGAACAAGTTTTGCAGCAGGTGACCTCAATGTCAACGGAATTAATGAAGTTGCTTTGATGAACGGAAATTCTACCTCTGCAAAGTGCCTGGCTTATGCTCAGATAACTCCTGCAGTAAACGTGACAAGTGCGGACAGTTTACAGATTGACTGGCAGATTACTGTAAGCGGTTCTTGATATGAGTAACTCAATTGTTGGAAACAATGGAAATCCTACCGACTGTCTTGCATGGCACGAAGTTGAAATTGGGGATGATGAATATGAGGACATGGAAGGTGAATTAGTTGATGAACAGGATATTTTTGCAAGACGTGCAATAGTTCCGAAAAACTCTAATTCAACTACGGTAACTATTTATTATTACTATTATTCACCAAAATCTGAATGGTTCTGGGATTGGATGTATGGTGATCCATACAGACCTGTAGTTCCTGTTGTATTTGCGGCTGATTCTAACTGGCAGCTTACACAATGTCTGAACGCTTCATTTTTTGAAACTTCATTTACTGGTCAAAGTGACGGTTGGAAAGCCCTGAACGTAACTTTGACTCGTAAGCTGGTAAAAAATGAAAGAATAATTTTTGGTGTATATTCAGATATTCTTGGATATGCCTCTACCGGCGAAATTGATAACTTTGAAACTACAACAAGTTACTTTTACTATAGTCGTGCAAGACGTGAAAATTATGCTTCGCAAATTGCCTATATAAGTTCGCCAGATTTCATAAGTCAGCAGAGAAATATATTTAATGATTATGAAATTTGTTTGTATTTGCAATATGAAAATGAGATTGAATCTGTTGCTTATACAAGGACTGTACTTGGGAATGTAAGAGCTGCGACTGCAAATACCAAGAAACTTGTCTGGAAAAGAAACATACCATCATTGTGGAATCTTAGTTCTAGGCTGACAAGGAAAACAAATTGGAAAAGAAATGCTTCATCTGATGGAATTCTTTCTGCAGGAGCTTTCAGAGCTAATCATCTAGCCAGGTCTGCAAGTGACAGTAAAAGTTTTTCTGATTCTTCTGATAAAAGGATTTTCTTTGTCAGACATCATGAGGACCAGGAAGGAATTACTTCAAGGAGTTATCGAACTAACAGAATGAAGATTGAATATTCTGACGGATTTTCTTTTTCTGATTCTCTGCAGCAACTTCTTCTGATTATTCGTTCTGTATTCTCTACTGGTGGAGCATTGGATTCTTCAAGTCATATAGCTGATTACAAGAGACTACCAGAATCAATTATTGATGATGAAGAACTTGTAATTCGCTCTGGTGATAACTTCCGCAGTTTTACAGCTGAAATTGATTTTGAAGCTTTGCCGTTTGCATCCAGATTATTCTTCCGAACTGTTAAAACTGTAATGAGTTTCTGGGACTGGCTTCGTGGAAAGATACGAGAAGCTAATAATGTGAAGAGTTTTTATTGTCCTATATGGACCGAGATTGAATTGGAGTGCCGTATATGAAACGTATATACAAAAACGAAACAAAGCTCAGGCTTCTTGTTGATACTAAGTGTGACCTCTCTGGTTATGAGGACGTAACACTATGTTTAAGAAAGCCGGATGATTCTGTTGTCACTTTTGCAGCTGTTGTAAAAGACGTTGAAAAAGGTGTGGTCTTTTACGATGTGCAAAGTGTTGATGATTTTGACCAGAGCGGCTGGTGGTCTATGTGGCCGGAAGTTCGTTTTGATGATGACAGGACTGCTTGTGGTCGGCCTGTGAGATTCTTTGTTTATGAAAAAGGCAGCGTATGAGACAGATTGATGATTATATTTCTGTAGAACTTTGGAAAGAAGCTAAGCAATTTGTGGAAGAAGTTCGGGATGATGTTGATATCTATCACAAAGCTGGCGAGGTTGTCGCTTTGAAACCTTGTATTGAAGCTGATAAATTCTGCGCTTACTGGTCGCTGGAAAGTTATGAGAACTTTCCTCATGCACTTATTACACTTTATGAAAATAAACCTTTGATTGATGAACAATATGACATAAATGATATAGTGAATCCTTTTGAGCTTTTGCAATTGAGATTCAAGGCTTACTACCTCTTACTCAAAGAGAAAGGAATGATTGATGTCTAAAAAGAAATCTAATACTCCGCAGATGACTAAAGATGTAAGACGAGCCATTGAAGAGCTTAGTCGTGACCTTCGCGCAAATAAGTTTGTAAAAGGCGAAATGCAGTTTACGGATATTACTAATCGCGATTATTTTCTTAAGGCTTTTGGTGATAAGATTCGTTTCTGTGTAAAATATAATAAATTTCTCATTTGGAACGGTACATGCTGGGAAGTTGATAATGACGGATATGTAGAAGAAGAATGTGTTGAGTTTGTGCATCAGATGTACAGGGGGTTACGCTTTATTACTGATTTGGAACTGCAGAGAGCTTTTGAAAAGCATCTGATTAAAAGTGAAAGCTTCCGCCGGATTCAGTCTTTAATTGGTTTATTGAAAATGTCAAAGACAATTAAAGTACGTGATTGTGATTTAGATAATGACAGTTATCTTTTTAATACAGATAAGGTAACTTTGGATTTGAAAAACGGAAAAGGTCTGCCTCCAGATCCTAAACATCTTAGTACAAAAAAAAGTTCCTTTGTTTATAAGAATGATGCAAAGTGCCCAACCTGGGATAAATTTTTAATGCAGATTTTTGATAATGATTTTGATCTGATTCATTTTGTTCAGAAAGCTATGGGCTATGCTTTATGCGGTGATGTAAAGGAACAGTGTATTTTTATCTTATGGGGAACTGGTGCAAACGGAAAATCAACTTTCTTGAATACTCTGCAGAAGCTATTCGGTGATTACGCTTGCAGTACTGCAACTGAAACTTTTATGAAAAAGACTTCTGAACAGAGCAACGACCTGGCACGGCTTAAAGGTATGCGGCTTGTTACTACTACGGAAATTGAACAGGGAAAAGCGATTAGCGAGAGTTTGATTAAACAGATTACCGGTGGTGATATGATTACGGCTCGCTTCTTATATGGTGAGTTTTTTTCTTTTATTCCGACGTTTAAAATTTTTATGGCGACTAATCATAAGCCGAAAATCCGAGGATCTGATAATGGAATTTGGCGACGAATCAAGATGATTCCATTTACGGTTACTATTCCACCAAAACAGCGTGACGGTGATTTAGGAAAGAAGTTGCTAGCAGAAAACTCGGGAATCTTAAACTGGCTTATTCAGGGATTTAAAATGTGGAAAAAAGAAGGCTTGTGTGAAGAGCCAGATGCAATCAAGAATGCGAATGAGGAATATAGAATGGATATGGATAGCGTGGGTACGTTTATTATGGAGTGCTTTACTATTGATGCCAGCATGAAGATTCGTGAAGGGAATACTCAGGTTTATAATACTTATCTAAAATGGTGTACGAAGAATAATGAGAGGGCTTTATCACAGAAGTCTTTGACAATCAGGATGCAGGAAAAGGGATTTAAGAGGTGTGTGAGTAACAGTCAGCGGTTCTGGCTTGGGCTGGTGATGAAGAATGAATGGCGGAGTTAGAGAATATATCTATAATTTATGGAATGTGCAGTCATATCTCCAATGAATCATAAACTGCATCTGAAGCCTCACCGCCGCGAGATAGATATAGAGCGTTAGAGGTAAAAGTATCTAATCTCGCGATTACTTGCAAAGTTGCGAATCGGAAAATTTGGCCGCAAGAGGCCGAATTTTCCGATTTTTTTTTATTTTTTGGAAGCAAGAGCAGCCCCTCTAAGTGAGGTAGAAAAGATAAGTAACAAAGACGGTATTGTGGCGAGAGGTCGTACCTCTCGCGCTCTCCGGGGGCATTTCGCTGCCCCTCAAGAACAACCTGCAACGTTGCAAGTCCTTCAAAATGCCCGCTTTTCGCGGCCATTGAAAAGTTAACGGACTTTCAACACAATTGATGCAGTTTGTTCTTTCACCCTGTCGTGAAATTCTGAATCAAATAAGCGGAGCATCGGCTAATTTGAAAAGGGATGGATTTCAATTCAGAAAGATGGGAGTATTTTGCAAAGAAATATGATTACTAATTATTCGAAATACAAAAAAAAATTACTTTTTTTTAAGAAATTTGCATTTTACTACTTGACAAAATGAAAAAAAAAAAAACAAGAATAAAAGTAAACTTAAAGTTAGGGTAAAAAAATGTGGTCGAAAAGAAATCTAATTTGTTTTTCTGAAAAATACGGTAATTTACTATATGTTGGAAATACTTCTACTTTCTTAAAGTTAGATGATATTGTATTTAATCAAATTCAAGAATATATAAATTCCAATAAACAACTATCAAATGAAATCTATAATGAATTAGTAAATATTGGTGCTATTGTAGAATCTGATGATGAAGTTTTGAATCAGTATTTATATAAAGCTATTTCAAATAGTTTTATGACTAATCATATGGAATTATGGATTTGTATGACAAATACATGTAATTTTAAATGTAGCTATTGTTATGAAAAGGAAGAACCTTGTAATTTAGATATAAATACAATTAATCTTATAATACCTTTTATTAACAAACATAAAACTATTAAAACTTTAACAGTCTATTTTTATGGTGGAGAACCTTTATTAAATGTAGAAGGTATTTTTAATTTATCACAACAATTATCTCTTATGAAGGATATACAGATAAAATATCAAATAATAACTAATGGATATCTTTTGAATAAAAAAAATATCGAACGATTGTCTGTATTCAAGGATATGTTGTATCAAATTACAATTGATGGAACTGAAAAAACTCATAATTCACGACGTCCGCATAAAACAAATAATGATTCATATCAAACAATAATTCAAAATCTAGATGATTTTTATTCTTTTTACAAAGATAAAAAAGAAAAACCAATAGTTCATATTAGATATAATGTTGATAATGAAAATAAAAACGAATTTCATACTGTTTATTCATATTTTCACAAAAAATATAATGGCTTCTTTGATGTTTATTCTTCTCCAGTAGAATGTTATGAAGGTCAATCAAGTAATAATAAGAAACTTATGACCGCAAAAGAATATTCTGATTTCATTATTGAACAGTATGAAAAATATGGTATTTATGAAAATAAATTTCCTAATATTCAGCCACCTCATTTAACTTGTGGTGCAGCAACTTATCCTTATTATTGTATATCAAGTAAAGGAGATGTTTATAAATGTCCAGCTGATGCAGGACACACTGATAAAATATATATGAAGTTAGATGGCTATAAAATACAAAATTCTCTAGTACCATCAACTTATACAATTAATTCAAATCCGTGGAATAATGAAATTTGCAAACAATGTTTTCTTTTATTTAGTTGTATGGGTAGTTGTTGTAAAAGAATGCAACAAGTTTTCAATTATAATGATAATCTACCGTGTAAACCTTTTAAATATAATACAAAAAGATTTTTAGAAATTTATTATGAAAATAATAAATAAATATTTGTAAGGAGGTTTTTTATGGCTTTTATTGTAAAACGTTCTTTGGATGATGCATTATTATCTATGTTTAGTGAATTAACTATGGATGAAATGTATTCTGAAGATGGAAGTTGCTGCTTGAACAACTTGCCTGGTTGCGGACAGAAATGTGAATTTCCTGGTTGTGGACATTGTAAAGGTTGTTCTCTATCAGGTTCTTCATCTAAGGCAGGATGCTAGAAAAAATAGGGAATAATAATTATACTTATTATTCCCTATTTTATACAATTATTATGGAATATTCATCAAATATCTTAATTGAATCGTTTAGTCTTCTACTTTTTACATTTTCTAAGTTAAAAAATAATTCATTCTTAAAAAATGTCCAAGGAGATTACATTGATTCCATAAAACCTGTATTTTCTTCAATGAAAGAAGATAAAATTATAAGAACTATTAAAAACTTTAAAAACATAAATGACATTTATTCATTCTATGATTTTTTATGTAAAAAAATATTTTTGTCTCTAAAAGGCAATAAACAATTTGAAAAATGTTTCCCTCTATTAATTAATTTTTCAAACTCTCAAATATTTTGTGAATTCTATAAAGGGTGGCAAAAGGGATTTAATTATACACAAAATATAGCAATGCCATCATTTTCTATTCTTCAAAATAATAAAATTATAAATTCTTTTTTGAAAATAACATCTTTAGATTTAAGAAATCTTTATATAATAAATCCCAAAATAGTTAATTTTGAAAGAATATATATAAATAAAAAGAATCAAAAAATTTTCTTTGTGCTAGGAAATTATTTGTCAGAAGATGCACTTGCTTATAGCTCTCCCTGTAATGAAGAAATATCTGTGTCGTTTTACATTTTAAGTGAAATTCTTCAAAAAGTTTTAAAAGAAAACTCAAATATTTATTCCAAAATAAAAAAAAATCACTTCCTAAAAAATGAAATAAGTTATTTTTATTTTTGGAAAAAAAATAAAACAGATTTTAAGATTTTTATCTTAGCTAATGCTATTGTATTAAAAATTTTCGAAATAATTGGTTTAGAAACGCATTCTATCGAATCGTGTCTATCATTACGAGGAGTTATAAACTTAAATAAAATTAAACAATTAATAAATATAAATCAGAGTCTTGAAGAAATAGTCATTGTTTTTTTACACTCTATAAATGATATACATTTTCAGTTATCGAATATTAATGCCAAAATTCTAATTAAGAATACTAAAAGAATTGCAGCAAAGTCTATAAAAATTGACTTAAAAAAGAATTTAATACCTTCTGAACTAAAAAAGATTTTTAGTAATTCTGATTACTTAATATTTGGGGAACAACATAATTTTATAGAATATTACACTTTTTTATCAAATCTGATTCCTTACTTAGCTAAGTTAAACTATAAATATATTTATTTAGAAGAAGATGAAGGAAAACAATATTTTTTTGATGAATATATAGATGGAAAAAATGATTCTCTAGATTTTCTATTTTTTAACTCTCAAAAAGTCTTACTAAAAACAATAAGAGATTACAATATTGGAAAATCAACTGAATCAAAAATGAAAATAATTCTATACGATATTAATAAGACACCTTGTGATCCCATCTCTTTTGAATCCTTTTTTCAGAAACGAGAAAAACTACTTGAAGAAAGACTTCTTACCTTATTACAACAAACAGATGAAAAGGGAATAATCCTGTGTGGAGCAACACATGCATGTTTAAGATATGTCAACAACTTCTCAAAAAACTATCTAACTCATACTTTTTCTCAGGGTATTAAATCGTTTTGTCAAACAAATGGAAAGAATATTTTTTGTTTTTTTTCTGATGCTGTAAATATGAAAAATTCATTTTATAACTATAATCGCTCACTTCCATTACGAAAGGCAATTACTATAAAGAATATAATGAACTATAAGTATTCCTTAAAATATTTTATTACGAAAAAATCTAAAAATAAAATATTCTTCCTAAAGAACACAGAAAGCCCTTTAACCATAATAAATTACTTACCAAATTTTTATTCAGACAATGATATCTGCAAGTATACTTCAGAAAATTTAATAATTATACCGTTTGATTTAGGATTCGATGGATATTTGTATTTTCCATTTTTTACGGAGATTTAACTATGAATAATAAGAATTTGTATTTTTTTGAAACAAAAACCGATAACTATTACCTCTTTAATAGTTATCAACAAAGGATTTCAAAACTTCCCCTTTCGTTATATAGAAATCTTTTAAGTAACAATTTTTCTTCTGAATTATTATTTGGAAATCAAAAATCTTTTTATGAAAGGATTTCTGATGTTACTATCCCAAATACAATTGTTAAGACGGTTTCTCCTTATGTAAATGTTACATTGGCAAATTCGAACATTTGTAATTTAAATTGTTCTTATTGCCACAGAAATAAACAACATCAAGAAGAAATCAATATAGATAAACTTGAAGAAATAATTGATTATGTTATAAATATTTTTTCTCCAAATTCAAAAGGTTATGTAATTGATTACGATTTACAAGGTGAACCTTTAAGAGATCCTCAGAATCTAAAAAAATTTGAATACTTAAAAATGAAATATGAGTCTATTCTTTCCGCAAAGAATAAATGGATTTTTTTTAGTTTCATAACAAACGGAACTTTTATATCTAAAGAAATAGCTAAAAAAATAAAAGACTTAGGTATTTGTAAACAAACAGTAAGTATTGATGGTCCAGAATATATTCATGACTCTTTTAGAAAATATTCTAATGGAAAAGGCTCCCATAAAGATGTAATAAGAGGAATAAGAGAATTACAACAAAATAATATAAGAGTACACGCTTCTTGTGTACTTACAGCTAAATTTCCTTGTTTGTCCGAAATTCTAAACTATTTTCTGTCAATTAAAATTGATACCGTTCATTTTCAATTAGTAAGATCACCAGCCCCATATTGTTTTGATGATAAAACATTAAATATCTTATTGGAAGACATAAAAACAATTTATGAAAGATTATTTATTGATATTTCAAACAATGATTTTTCTTTATTAAACTTATTAAAAGATTCTTTAATTTTTTCACCAATTAAAAATTTATTACTAAACAATAAATATATATCTAGATGCAATTGGAATCAAAAGATAATAATAGATACAAAAGGTGATATATACCCTTGTTTAGGACTAATAGGAAACCTAAATTATTGTTATGGAAATATTCGTGATAAGCCTCTATCCGACTTAAAATTTGGATTTCAAAATACCGTCGACCAAAATACTACATGTAAAGAATGCTGGGCAAGATATTTATGTGGTGGTCATTGTAAACTAATATCTATAAATGAATTTAATAATATGGAGAAAGTTTCTGCCATTGAATGCAAATTCAGAAAAGAACTAATAAAATACTCATTAGTTTTATTTACAAAATTAATGGAACTTGATTTATTGGATAGAATAATTTTACCATTATGTAAGGATGATTTATGCGATATTATCAACAAATAGATGAATCAGACTGTGGTCCTGCTTGTTTGGCTATGATCGCCTCTTATTATAATCATCATCAAACTATATCAAGAATTAGAGAGTTCGCTGGAACAACAACAAATGGAACAAACATAAAAGGAATGCTAGATACAGCAACTGAAATAGGATTAAAAGGACATGCACTAAAAGGAAATAAAGATACTTTTAGTAAACAGCTACCAACACCTTTTATAGTGACTATTATCGATGATGATAATAATACTCACTTTATTATTATTAAGAAAATCCTTTCAAAGAAGATTGTAATCATTGATCCAAATCCTATGAAAAAGAAATCAATCATTAGGAATGAAGACTTTATTAGAATATGGACAGGAATAATTATTTTATTTGAACCATCGATAAATTTACAAACAAAAAAGGAAAAAAATTTTTTTTTACCATTTTTTTCTATTCTTTCTAGAAATAAAAAAGTTATTTCTTTTTCAATTTTGGCTTCATTATTGTTACTTCTTCTGGGTGTTATAACCGCCTTTTTTTATAAATACTTATTTGATGAAATATTATTTTCTAATTCAATATTTTCTCTAAACTCCTTTTCTTTAGGAATGATTTTTATAATACTATTCCAAGCTACTATCGGAGCAATTAAATATTTTTTTGTATCATCTATATCATTTAAGATTGATTTGGTTCTTAGTATTTCATATATAGAACATATATTAAAATTACCTATTGTTTTCTTCGAAACAAGAAAATCAGGAGAAATTCTTTCACGTTTTAATGATTTGGATAAAATAAAAGAAACGTTTTCTACTACATTAATTTCATTTATCATTGATATAATCACTATATCTTTTAGTATACCTTTATTATTAACCATCAGCCCCAGATTGTTATTAATTTCATTAATTTCTGTGCTTTTCATCTTATTATTTTCATTCATCTTTTCAAAAATTTTTAGTTCTCTATATGATAAGGCTATGATACAAAATGGGAAACTTCAATCATTTTTATTTGAATTAATTAATGGTATAAGTAATATAAAAGCTCAAAATGCTGAAGACGTTTTATATTCTAAATATTTACACGAAAAAAATAATGCAACTTTATTAAATTGGAAAATTAATTACTTTTCCATTATTAATGGCTTTATAACAACTTTAATTTCATTAATTGCCAATTTGATAGTATATTGGATCGGTGCTAACAGTATTATAGCTGGTACATTAACAATGGGTACATTAATATCTTTTAATTCATTATTGTCCTATTTCACAGAACCTTTAATTCGTTTATCAAACACCCAAAAACAACTTCAAGAAAGTATTATTGCAACTCGTCGTCTGGGAGAAATTTTAGATCTTGATGAAGAAAGGATTGATTCAACCTCTTATATCTCCAGTGAAATATTAAAACAAAATATTAATTTTAAGCAAGTAAGTTTTGCATACAAAAGCCGTAGACCTATTTTTAATGAGTTATCATTTACTATTCCAGGAGGTAAATGGACTGCCATAGTTGGACCAAGTGGTTGTGGGAAAAGTACACTTATAAAGTTATTATTAAAATTTTATGATATTGCGAAAGGTTCTATTTCTTTGGGTGATATTAGTATCGATGAATTGAATCCAGTATTTTTAAGAAGAAATATTGGCTATGTACCTCAGGATATTTTTTTATTTAGTGGAACAATTAAAGAAAATATTTCTTTTTCGCGAGTTATACTCAAAAGTTGTGGATGAGCTAGTATAAAATAGAAAAAGAGATTGAACTTTGTTAAAGTTTAATAACCACAAAAAACAATAAAAAAGGAACAATCTCTATGAAAACTATTATAAGCAAAAACGAAGAAAAAACCACTGTCGAAACTGTTGATTGGCTTGAAAATATTGTAAGAGAATCTGCAAGGAAAATGATTGCAGCAGCCCTTGAAGATGAGGTCGATCAATTTATCCAGCAGCATCTCAACCGAAAAGATGAAAAAGGACACAGACTTGTGGTTCGCAACGGGTACATGCCCGAAAGACAGATAATGGCTACCTGCGGGAATATAACCATCAGGCAGCCAAGAATAGATGACAGCAAATTGCCTGACGAGGAACGGTTTACGAGTGTCATACTTCCGAAGTTCATGAGGAAGACACCAACACTGGAAAACGTAATTCCGACACTGTACTTGAAGGGAATATCTTCCAACAAGTTTCAGGACGCGCTTTCTGCGATATTCGGAGATAGCGCAAAGGGATTTTCTTCATCGACAATAACACGGCTCAAGGAGGTATGGCAAAGCGAATACGATGAATGGGCACAAAGGTCCCTTGCAGACAAGGAATATGTCTATGTATGGGCAGATGGTGTCTATTGCAATGCGAGGTTGGATGATGCATAAGGCGTTCAAAAAAGGACGCTGG
>SAMEA3663299__coassemble_157_pt1 | contig 39498 bp, 34 predicted proteins | sample SAMEA3663299__metabat2_high_PE_031 | metagenome-assembled genome bin SAMEA3663299 (sample SAMEA3663299) | pig gut metagenome | biome: pig gut; feature: pig-associated habitat; material: faeces | place: China | collected 2013 | reverse complement strand
GATATTTGATTTACAAAACAGAATTATCTGAATAACAAGTGTAGGAGATAGTTTGATTGCAAAGTCAGCACATCCGGAAGGAAAAACTCAGAATCTTATAATCAACTTTTTCAAAAATAACTCGGATGTAAATATCTTACCAAGGAGGAAAGAAAATGACAGCAGAAAAATTAGAAAAAAGTTGGGGTTACTATTGGAAAATTGGGACAAGTGAAAGTTGTTTCTTGTAAGTTTTTGTAGAGAAAAATGTGGAAAATAGCCCTAAAATACAAGGAAAAATGTGATTTTTGATTCAAAAAATACTGGAAAAATGTGATATGTAGGTCTATAATAAGATTATGCTTAGGCGAAAAGTAGATGATTATTTGATTCAGTGGAAAAATAATCCAGACAGGCTCCCTCTTGTAATAAAAGGTGCAAGGCAAATCGGAAAAACCTTTTCTGTAAGGAATTTTGCAAAGTCTTACAAGAACTTTATCGAAATCAATTTTATTACAGATCCGCAGTTTAAAAGGGTTTTTAAAAATGGATATTCACCGGAATCTATAATAAGGGAAATCACTCTTTTAAGGCCAGACTGGAATTTTATACCAAATGAAACATTGATTCTTTTTGATGAAATTCAGGTTTTCCCTGACTGCACTACGAGCCTTAAGTTTTTTAAGATTGATGGCAGATATGATGTAATCTGCTCTGGTTCACTTTTGGGCATCAATTACAATCAAATTACTTCTGTCAGTGTAGGTTATAAAACTGATTATGAAATGTATTCACTGGATTTTGAAGAATTCCTTTGGGCGAAAGGTTATAAGCAGGAACAAATAGACAGCATTCTGGAACACATGATAAATCAGACTCCTTTTGGCGAACTTGAATACAATGTATGGATGGAAAACTTTATGGAATACACAACTTTGGGTGGAATGCCTAAGGTTGTAGATATGTTCATCACCAATAAAAATTATTCCGGTACATTGCAGGAACAGCGGCAGATTTTGAAATCTTACGAAGATGACATTACAAAATATGCATTCGGGCTTGATAAGGCTAAGCTTAAGAATGTTTATAATCATATTTCGGTTTTTCTTGCAAAAGAAAACAAGCGTTACCAGATTACAAAAGTTGCTCCTGGCGCTAGAAACAGAGAATACATTGGTACAATAGACTGGCTGAATGATGCCGGAATCATTAATATCTGTTATTGTCTTGAAAGTCCAGAGCTTCCACTTAAGGGAAATTACAAACCGAATGATTATAAGATTTATTGGCGTGATACAGGTCTTTTGATTGCCTCTCTTGATGAAGAAGCTCAGATTGATTTCAGGCAGAATAGAAACTTTAATACCTATAAAGGCGCAATCTATGAAAATATAATAGCAGATGCTTTTGTAAAACAGGGGTATGGTCTTTATTATTTTAAGAATGAAAAATCAACTTTGGAGATGGATTTTTTTGTGAGGGATATGAGAGGTTTGATTCCTGTAGAAGTTAAAGCCAGTGACAATGCAACAAAATCACTTTGTAATTTGATTGAGAAAGAAAAATATGCGGATATTCATTATGGAATAAAACTTTGCAAAAAAAACATTGGATTCAATGGTAAATTTTATACATTTCCTTATTTCTGCTGCTTTATGCTAAAAAAATATCTACAGAATTTTGATAAAACCCATTATTGTAACCAGGAGGAATCCAAATGACAAAATCAGCTCACCCTGAACGCGAGACTCAAAACGGTAATGTCGAAAAACATCCTGATATCGTTCTTTATGTAAACGGTATTGCAGTTGCGGTAAAAGTAGATAAAGAGCAAAAGACAACTGCTACTTTATTCGGTGGTTTCATTCATACTTACAAATTAGATCAGGCAGTTCGAGATGGAGTTGTTCTTGATTTGCGTTATGAAGCAAGAAATGTTCCTCAGGAAGTAAGTAGCAAAGATAAAATTGATGCCTGGTTTGAAGCAAAAACAAAAGGTCTTATGCCAAAAGCAACAGAAGATTCAGAAAACTGGAAAAACAGAAAGCTGATCTAAAAATGTTAGGCTACGCCCCGGATGTTTCTGTTGAAGATGATGATTTTTATAAAAAAATGTGGAACCTACTATCTTGCTACAGTAGACGAAAATGGACAGCCAAGAAACCGTCCTTTCGGAACAATTAATATTTTTGAAGACAAGCTTTAGATTCAGACAGGAAAGAGTAAGGATGTTTCAAAGCAGATTCAACGCAGCTCCAAAGGTTATTAAGTTCTAAAAACACAGGGCGTAGTCTTAAGACTGTGCCCTATTTTTCTAAACATATTCACTGACAATACTTAAAACCGGGCCGAGGTATGTCGGGCCAAAAAGATTTAAGTGATTGAGCAGCTGATAGAGATTGTATAAATCGCGCCTGTCTTCATAGCCTGGCTGCAGTGGAGCGGCTTTGCGATAAGCATCATAGAACTCAGGTGGAAAGCCTCCGAAGAGTTCTGTCATTGCAAGGTCTGCTTCGCGGTGGCCCACATAAGTGGCCGGGTCAATCAGCATGGCTTTTCCGTCTGGACCTGGCATTACATTTCCGTTCCAGAGATCACCATGCAAAAGGGAAGGGGCTTCCGGTTCAATAAGAAAGTCTTCAAGTCTGTCTAAAAGCTTTGTGATTTTTGTTCTGTCTTCGCTTGTAAAATAAGAATCTGCTTTCTGAAATTGTGGAGTCAGCCTGCAGTCCCGGTAAAAGTTTATCCATTTTGGAGCAGGGGTGTTTTTCTGTGCGCCAGCCCCTATAAAGTTATCCTGAAAAAAGCCGAAACTTTCACAGGTGGTTTCGACGGGCTCAACCACCGTAAATTTTCTTGTGTCCGCCTTGTGCATAGCAGCAAGTTCCTGAGCAAAGGTTTCCCAGTAATCCTTACGCCTTCCAGCACTGTTTATAAATCCCAAAAGAAGAAAACTGTAGCCTGCATCTTCACCGTCATCAGTCCCTGCACAGAGAATTTTCGGAGTTCCTATCGTATTTGTAGCGGCAATTGCCTGAAGACCTGCAGCCTCTGCTGTAAAAAAAGCAGCATTGCTTTTTGCATTCGCTTTCATAAAAATCTTATCGCCGGTGTTCAGCGTAAGACCATATGCTTTATTAATATCACCGCCGGAAAGCCTGTCGGTTTGTGTGATGGCAACTGAAGTACCAAAAAGATCGGCAAGCGCTCCAGCCAGTGAATTGTAATTCGGAATTGTTTTCAAATTGTTCATATTACAACAATTTTACAAAACCTTTATCTCCTCTGCAAGTTCTGCAAACGGGCCCGGAATAACGTGAGTGCCACGGTGGTTTCCGAAGAAGTCCTCATTGAAAATGATGTCGCTGCCGTCGCGGTTTTCAAAACGCTGTTCAGGTTCAAAGGCAGAGCCGAGCACTTTAGTGGTGATTACGCCTGTTGTGTAGTCACCAAGCAGTTCTTTCAGATTGCTTGCCAACTTGCCGGCCTTAAGGCTGATTTTTGCCTTGTTTTTTCCAGCCACTACAAGCTTGTCTTTTTCATGCTTGCAGACTGTGGCGCCGTTCAGGTAAACATTTCCACCAAGCCAGACCGGCAGATGACCAAAGTGATATTCAGCCAATGGCCCCATATCAGGCTCTCTGTCCATCATAAAGTTTTTAATCCAGTCTTCGTAAGTAGGAAAGATGTCGAATGGAGCAGTTCCTACAACCTCGTAGTCAGCTGCCTCAGCAGTCTTTTCTTTATCCTTTACATCAAAAGTCTGAACAAAGATATTATTGTAGATTCTGTCGTCTCCGTGGAGAATTGTCATAAAGCCCGCAACCTCTGTGCGGTGACGGATATGATAAGGAGTATAGCGTGGCTCTCTCTGACCGTTTACAATGCTGTCTACTCCAGAATTGATGAGACTGAATGAGCCATGAATAAGGTTGTGAACAACGGCAATACCTTCGCTTGGAATTGTGATAGAAACCTTTGAAAGCAGGAGATTGTTGTCGATTGTTGTAGGTCCGTGGCCAACCTCAATAAAGACATCTGTGCTGAACATGGCGCCCTTGGCTGCCTCTCGGCCTTCAGGTCTCTGATTATTGTACATAAGATTCTGAGTGATGCGGGCTCCCTGGGCTTCCCAGTCCAGCCATACACCCATAATGCAGTCGTGAATGTGGTTACGGCGGATTAGGACATCGATTGCCGCGTGCAGCTTGATTCCCGCAGTTTCTGCACCGCCCAGCTGTTGAGAATTACAGATGTGGTGAATGTGGCAGTCTTCGATTGTTGAGAAAACACCGCCCATACGGCCTACAATACCTGTCTGCTCGCAGTGGTGAACGTGGCAGCGGCGCACAATGTGTGAGCCGATATTCTCTTTTGTCCAGCCGTGATACTGGCCACGGCAAACTGCATCTCGTTCCATCTGGGTAGGGCTCTTGAGGTGCTTTGTGTAAAAGTACATGTCGTTTTCTTCGTCGCGGTATTTACCGAGAGAGATACCGCAGCAGCGGCTGTTGCAGACTTCCAGGTCTTCGAAAATCCAGCCCTTACTCCAGTGCGGGCCGATAAGTCCATCCTGGTAGGCTGCAGGCGGCGCCCAGGTTGTAGCACCGTTACAGATTTTAAAGCCGCTTACGGTGATGTAGTTGAGTCCGTTCTGGTCTGGCATAAAGCAGTTGCGGCGAACAAGGATTTCAACATTTTCCTTGTTAGGGTCCAGACCCTTAAAGTTGCAGTAGAAAACTGTGTAGCGGCCGTGTTTAATTTCCTTGGCCTGGGCGTTTACGATATATTCGACCGAGCTCGCGGAGCAGCTTCCGTCATCATTATACTGGAGGACAGGGGCATCTCCTTCCTGCTCGCAGAACCATTTGTATTCCGATTCTTTCTGATTCCAGGCGCAGGGGTCTGTCTTTCCTGCAAGACACTCGTCCAGGCTTGCTGTTTCATACATCATTCTGTCGTTCAAAACAACACAGCCTGTGTGGCGTACGGTTGGTGCAAAATACCAGTCTCCGCAAACATAGCTTGTATATGGATTGTAGCCGCCAAAAATGCCGTTATCTACCTTTGCAGTCCACACGTCGCCCTTGAACTTTTTCCAGCCCTTAAGGGCTTCTGAACCTGTGATTACGGCTCCCAGAGGTTTTTCTGATTTATAAGTGATCCTCTGGTCTGGCTCATCGCCACAGCCACCGGCCTTTGGAATTACCTGTTCGCGGTAGATGCCCGGTGCAACAAGAACTTCGTCGCCCGCCCTGGCAATGCTTGCTGCCTGATTGATTGTCTTAAAAGGGGAAGCCTTGCTTCCGTTTCCGTTTCTTTTTGCTTTTGCGTTTACATAATAAATCATACGTGACTCCTGATTTAATTATAAAGCAGAAGTCAAAAAAAGATTGAAATTTTATCTATGAGAATTGAATAAAAAAAAAAAAGAGGGAGGAGCCCCTCCCTCGCTACAACCGCCTTCGGCGTTTTCCGCTACCCACCCAACGGGGGCTCCGCCCCCGTAACGCCCCTGGCGGTGTTTTTATTTATTATGTCGTACCTGTTCCAGTCCCCGCTTAAACTGAGGAATACGGGCACAGGTTACTGTGTTCATGTCGCTTCGGTCGCCCCGCTGCAAGAAGTGGTAGGCAACACCCGCAATCATGGCACCGTTATCTCCGCATAGCTTGAGCGGAGGGAAGATGCAGTTTAGGTCTGCGCGCTCGGCCAGCATTTCGCGGAGGCGGGAATTTGCTGCGACACCGCCGCCACAGACAACTGTTTTAAGGCCGGTGTCATCGGCGGCTTTCAGTAATTTTCCAACCAGAGTTTTAATTGCGGTTTCCTGGAAGGCGGCGCACATGTTTTCAGTAGTATGCTCGTAACCCGGCTGCCAGAATAAATCACACTGGTGAATTACAGCAGTTTTTAATCCACTAAAAGAAACATCATATTTGTGTTCATTTTCATCAAGTTTTGGAACCGGGAATTTTGCAGCTTTAGGGTCGCCCTTTTTTGCAAGGTTATCAATAATAACTCCTCCAGGGTAACCCAAGCCATAAAACTTAGCAACCTTATCAAAGGCTTCTCCTACAGAGTCATCAACTGTAGTTCCTAAAATCTCAAGGTCATCAAAACCATTTACCTTACAGATAATTGAATGACCGCCGCTTACGAGAAGTCCGAGAAAAGGATATTCAACCGGAGTCTGCAACTGGGCTGCGTAAAGGTGTCCCAGCATATGATTGATTGCGATAAAAGGTTTACTTGTTGCCCAGGCCAGAGTCTTTCCAAAGGTAAAGCCAACGAGAAGAGAGCCCATGAGTCCCGGTCTGTTAGTTGCGGCTATCGCATCAACATCATCCAGAGTCATATTTGCTTCTTTGAGAGCCTGACGTACAACCGGCAAAATCCATTCTGCGTGCTTACGGCTTGCAATCTCCGGAACAACGCCCTTATAAATTTTATGAAAAGGAATCTGTGTTGCAACAACGTTGCTTAGAATTGTTCTTCCGTCTTCTACGATTGCACAGGCTGTTTCATCGCAGCTGCTTTCTATACCTAAAACCTTCATTATAACTCCAACAGTTCTGTTATGCTGAACCTTCAGTTTTTGTCATGCTGAACTTGTTTCAGCATCTCATATATAGACCCTGAAACAAGTTCAGGGTGACGACAATCTAGTTCTTCTTTGCCTTTGACTTACTTACCGTACTGAAGGTGTAGCCCTGAGCCTTAAGATCCGGATAAATCTCCTTCAAAAATGCCGGTAAGAAATCTGCGCTCCAGATATGGCCTATCATTATAACGCTTCCATTTTTATTTGCAAGGTCAAGGCCTTTTTTGACTTCCTTGAGAGCGTTTTCTTTTGTTTTTTCGTTGTCTAAAAAGATGTTGCGTTCATACCATGAATAGCCGAGTTCACGCGCAACATACGGTACCTTCGTTTCAACATTTGTGCGGCTGTCGAGAAAATATATACCTTCCTGAGAACAGAACTGAAGCACGGTTGCCATTTTTTCTGCATCGGCAGTAATGCCAGAACCTTCATGATTATTCATACCGGCAACAGGACCAATCTCAGTGATGTTCTGGAATAAAAGTGAAATAATCTGATTGTCAGTCATGTCTGGTTTTATTGCTCCAGGACCTGGTTTTACACTTGCATTTACAGATTGCATAGGTTGATGAAGAATCAGTTCGTTTCCAGAAGCGCGAACCTGTGCCGCAGTTTCTTTTGAATGAGCAATTTGTGGAAGTACGGCAACTGTTATAGGAAAGGGCAGTTTTAAAAATGGTGCAAGATGCGAAAGATTCTGGCCTCCGTCATCAAAAACAAAAATCAGCTGGGCATTATTCTTTGCTGCCGGAAAGTTGTATTTATTATTTACTTCCTTTTTTGGAGCTGGGGCAGGGGCTGGTTTATGTACTGGTGCCGGAACTTGCTGCTTTGTTTCTGCCGACTTTTTTTCTTCTTTTATCTGAGGCGTTTCAATCTTTTTAGAAGTTTCTTGTTTTGGAACTTCCTTTTTTATTTCTGGTACAGAAGCTTCTTCTTTTTTCTTTTCGGACTTTTTGGAGTCTTCCTTTTTTATTTGTTCTGCTTTGTTTTCAGTTTTTTCTTCCTGAAATCTTTCTGTTACAGACTGAGCAATCTTAGCATCTGGACTTTTAAGAGTTGTAAAAAGAAGTAACCCCATACATAAGGTAATAATTACACAACAGAAAATAATTGCCTTATAAGCCGGAATATAAACCTTTGGCTTTTTTGTTGTGCGGTGGGCAGGACGTTTTGAAGTAGTTTTTCTTGTTGTTTTTGAAGCCGTTTTTTTAACGGTCTTTTTCTGAGGCATAGTCTGATAATATCATTTTAGTGATTTTTTGTCAGTTATCAGATGATTGACTGTTCTGACATGATTTTCGTCATAAACTGAATCTGGATCGCCTGAAAAAAACTATTCCGCGGCAATTTTCAAAGCCATACAAATCTGATGAAGGAAGTGCAATTTCTGAATAATATAGAAACAGCAGAAAATAAAAAGCTGCTGCCACATTTAAACGGAATTTTAAACTTTTCTGCGTAAAATTCCGTTTAAATGTAATACCGAAATTCAATGCTTCCGTTTTAGACTATGCCCTTGCTGCTCCGTCAACATGAAGAACATCACCTGTTATGTAAGACGCTAAATCGCTTGCAAGAAACAAAAATCCATTTGCAATGTCTTCAGGAGTACCCATTCTGCCAAGGGGAATTGATTTTATAAGCGGTTCAATCATCTCTTTTGGAAGATTTTTTACCATATCTGTTTCTGTAATTCCAGGAGCAACGGCATTAACCCTGATTCCAAATGGAGCAAGTTCACGGGAAAGTGAAACCGTAATTCCATTTACTGCAAATTTACTTGCAGGATACATTACACCAGATGGCTGACCGTACATACTTACCATAGAACTTGTATTTAAAATTACGCCTTTTGTTTCTTTTAAATACGGAACAGAAACTTTTGAACATATAAAGACAGCCTTTATGTTTAAATCTGCAATTCTGTCGTATTCTTCAACAGAGAATTCTTCTAATTTTGAATGTGAAGAAATTCCTGCGTTATTTACAAGAACATCGATTTTTCCAAAATGAGATTTTACTTCTTCAAAGGAATCTTTTACCTGTTTTTCATCTGTTAAATCCGGATAAAGACCTATAACTTCGTAAGATGAATCCTCGTTTTTTAATTTTTCAACAGCCGCCAGCGCAGAATCTTTTTTACTTCCATAAAGAGCAACTTTTGCACCGTTTTTAAGAAATTTTCTTACGATTTCAAAACCGATTCCACGAGTTCCGCCTGTTACAATACAAACTTTTCCTTTTAACATAATGAGCCTCCAAAATAATAATCATAAAAAAAATTATAACACAACTTTTTAATCATGAAAACAAAAAGACCTTCTTATATTAAAAGCATTTCTTGCTATCAGTTTCTGTAAAGAATGCTGCTTAAATAAATTTGGGTATTTAGGCACTGAACTAATATTGACTCCCAATACCTTCGTTAGAACATATTTGCAACGTATTTGGAATATCTCTTTCGCAGTTTTTTCTTGAAAATGAATGTTTTTCAGAGCAACTCACAGAGAAGCAGATGGATGTTTTAAAACGTTGGAATAAATTGACAAAAGAACAACAGAAAAACTTGCTGTTTTTTTAGATTCGTTTCTTTAAAATATCATAAAAAAAGAATGACTTTCTGTAAATTAATTCACCTGAGCTTGTAATTATTTTACTTTCACTTCACTTTGTTCTCTATTCCTTGATATATTTTTATAAATAAGGTATTTTACTTACTATAATAAAATACACGAAGTATCTGTCATGCTGAACCTTCGCAGCATAGCTGCTCCGCAGTGCCGCTCCCTATGTTTCAGCATCTTACTTATAGATCCCGAAATAAATTCGGGATGACGGTGACTCAAGAGGAAGAAAAATGATTATTACCTGTCTTGACCTTGAAGGCGTTCTGGTGCCTGAGATTTGGATTGCTTTTGCAGATACTGTTGGTATTCCTGAATTGCGTCGTACTACCCGCGATGAACCGGATTATGACAAGCTTATGAAATACCGTATTGCGATTCTTAAAGAGCACGGTCTTGGCCTTAAAGAGATACAGGAAACAATCAAAAAAATAGATCCTCTTCCAGGGGCAAAAAAGTTTCTCGATGAATTGCGTTCCTGCTGTCAGACAATTATTTTGAGCGACACCTTCAGCCAGTTTGCAGCTCCGCTTATGGAAAAACTTGGTCAGCCAACAATTTTCTGTAATGAACTTATTGTTTCTGATTCTGGAGAAATTACCGGTTACAAGATGCGCTGTGAGCAGAGTAAGCTGACAACGGTTAGAGCCCTTCAGTCTATCGGTTTTGAAACTATTGCTTCAGGCGACAGCTTTAACGATCTGGGAATGATTCAGGCTTCAAAAGCGGGCTTCCTTTTCCGTTCTACAGAAAAAATCATAAAAGATTATCCACAGTATCCTGCATTTACAGAATATTCAGAACTGCTTGACGCGATTAAAAAATACTTGTAAAGTCTTTTCAGCTTGAACTGTGAGGCGTCATCCCGAAAGGGAACTGTCATCCCGAACTTAGGGAGCGACGGCTGTAAGACGGCAAAATGCTCCAGTGGAGCATTTTTAGCGAGTCTCCGAGCAGCTGTGCTGCGAAGGGGCAGGGATTTCTTAAATAGATGCTGAAACAAGTTCAGCATGACATTTTGTACAACTAACAAATGCCAGGGGTGGCGGAGATTTATGGGACGTCGTCTCAATCCGCCTGAGATTATACCCTTAGAACCTGATCCGGATAATACCGGCGGAGGTAGGTATGAAAAAAGTTCATATCCTATTCGTTTTAACTTCATTGGTTTGCGCTCTTTTTATGGGTTGCAAAAAATCTACAAAATCTAATGCTGCTGTTGATCCAGCTCGACTTTCGGAAGTAATTGTATACTCTTATGATTCTTTCTGTGGAGAATGGGGCAGTGGTCCTGAAATTGCGCGTCTGTTCGAAGAAAAAACAGGCTTAAAGGTTACTTTCATCGATTGTGGTGATGGTGTTCAGATTCTTTCAAAAGCAGTGCTTGAAAAGAAAGATCCTTATGCTGATGTTTTGTTAGGTCTTGATAACAATCTTACAGATAAAGCTAAAGAAAGCGATGTATTTGAAAGCTTTAAACCTTCTAATGCAGCAGTAGTTGCAGATGGTCTTGAGGAAGCTCTTGGGGGAAAGTGGCTTATGACACCTTACGATTACAGCCCTTTTGCAATCATCTGGAATTCACTTTCTGATGTACAGGCTCCTGCCTGCCTCGAAGATTTGACAAAAGATGTTTATAAGAAAAAACTGATTCTTATGGATGCACGTACAAGTACACCAGGGCTTGGTTTTGAAACCTGGGTGAATAAAGTTTATGGAAGCAAGGCCGCTGATTATATGAAACGTCTTGAACCTTCTATTCTTACTATGGCTCCTGGCTGGAGTGTTGGATACGGAATGTTTACAGACGGAGAAGCTCCTCTTGTAATAAGCTACACAACAAGTCCTGCTTATCATATTGCTTATGGCGAAGGTAATCAGTATAAGGCTCTTTCTTTCAATGATGGTCATGTAATGCAGGTAGAAGGTGCCGGCCTTGTAAAGGGTGCAAAGAATCGTGATGGAGCTAAACGCTTTATCGAGTTCTTAATCAGCGAAGAGGCTCAGAATGTAATTCCTACAACTCAGTGGATGTACCCTTCAAATAAGAATATTAAGCTTCCACCTTGCTATGACACAATCGAAATGCCGGAGATTATTAAATAAGTGTAAAATGCGGTGGTTGAGTAGGCCGTAGGCCGTATCGAAACCACTGAATGAGTTCTGAGGTGGTTTCGATACGACACTTCGTGTCACTCAACCACCGGAGACGGCGTACATCCATGTTAAAAATCTATTTTTACACACTTGAAATTGCGCTTTTCTCAACACTGCTGGCGGCTCTTCTTGGAATTCCGCTGGCATACTTTACAGCCCGCCGTCAGTTTTTCGGGCGCCGTCTTCTTCTTTCGTTTTCGGCAGTTTCACTTTGTGTTCCTTCCCTGATAGTTGCTCTTGGTTATGTAAGCTTCTGGGGAATGAATGGAACTGTGAACCGCGCATTAGGAACGCATTTTTCATTTTTATATTCTTCTGTGGGAATTGTAATTGCCCAGGGCTTTTATAATGTTCCTTTTATTGCAGGAATTGTAAGCGAAGCCTGGGAAAGACTTCCCCTCGAACAGGAAAATGCAGCAAGGCTGCTGGGAGCGGGAGAGAGCCGTGTGCTCAGAACTGTAACACTACATCAGCTTTCAGGAGCAATAGGAGCAGCCAGCATTCCGGTTTTTCTATTCTGTTATTTCAGTTTTATGATAGTGCTTCTTTTTTCTCCGGTTGGTCGCTCTACTCTTGAAGTTGAAATCTATCATTCAATAAGAACGACTCTTGATGTAGGCTCTGGTGCAAAACTTGCTCTGCTTGAAACGCTAACAGCCTTTGCTATAGTTCTTGCCTACAGCTTTGTAGCACGACGAAGCCAGACAACTTCAAGTGGTGTAAATTATGTTCCTCTTGTGAGACAGAAAATTGGCAGAAGTCTGGTATTTTTTGTGCCTTTGCTTCTGCTGCTTTTGATATTTTTGATTTTCCCGCTGCTTTCTGTTTTTGTAAACGGAGCAGGTGATTTACCAAAACTTTTGAAAGGTGCCTCGTTCTGGAAGGCCGCAATTAATTCTCTCTGGTGTGGCCTTGCAACCGGAACCTGCTGTACTTTATTCGGTTTTGCATATTCTGTTGCTGTTAAGCTTTGCCGTCGCCAGGGCAGCGTACTCTTGCAGACAATTCCGGTGCTTCCAATGGCGATTTCTTCTGTTGTTATTTCCTGGTGCGCTACTTTGATTTTTCATCGCGGGAACGCGGCGCTGCTTGTTGCGTTGCAGACGGCTCTGTACTGGCCTGTTGCTTACCGGCAGATTCAGAACGGAATTAACAGAATAAGTTATGAGACAGACGCTGCGGCCAGATTGATTTCACGAGGGTGGTTTGACAGCGTGGTAAGAGTTTATCTTCCTGCCTGCCGTCCGGTTTTAATATCAGCCTTTGCCTATTGTTTTGCAATCAGTCTTGGAGATGCAACAATGCCGCTGGTGCTTTCTATCCGCCATTTTGATACACTTGCACTGTACACTTATAAACTAGCCGGTGCATATCGTTTCAGCCAGGCTTGTGCATGTGGTGGAATTGTTGCAGCCATCAGTATGATTATTTTTTTCGCAGGAAAAAAGTAGACTAAAGAGGTAAAAAAATGAGTTATTTCAGTGTAAAAAATATTCATAAAACCTGGGAAACCGTTACCGTCGATTTTTCTCTTGAATGTGAAAAAGGTACAATGACCTGTCTGCTTGGTCCCAGCGGCTGTGGAAAATCTACAGTTTTGAATATTATTTCCGGCCTGGAAAAAAATGATAATGACTGGCAGTCAAAACTAGAAATTGAACTCGATGGTGAACGCATAGAAAAAATTGCGCCTCGTCAGCGAAATGTCGGAATGGTTTTTCAAAGCGGAGCCCTTTTTAATCATATGAATGTTGTAAATAATGTTGCTTATGGCCTCATTTCTAAGGGAATGAAGAAAAAGGAAGCAATCAAAAAAGCCTCAGCTTTTCTTCCAGAATTCGGTCTTAATGGTTTTGAAAAAAGAATGCCTCAGACTCTCAGTGGCGGAGAGCGCCAGCGTGTGGCACTTGCCCGCACCCTTATCACCCGGCCAAAGCTCGTTCTTTTGGACGAACCTCTTTCTGCCCTCGATGCAGACTTGCGTGCCAGACTTGCCTTGCAGATTCATAACTGGCAGAAGACCATGGGCTTTACCGCCATTATGGTTACTCATGATGAAAACGAAGCAAAAACTGTCGCCGATAAGATTGTAAGGTTTTCAAAATAATGTTATGTTTGCGGAATATTATATTTCCGGAGGCATAATATGATAAGAAAAAATGATTATCCAGTTTTAGAATTTGATGATGACAAAGATGCCGTTGTGAATCCTTTCAAATGGAATCTCGAGCCTTTCTCTTCTGACAAATTGGGGTAAAAACAGTCCAGTGGACTGTTTTTAGCGAGTCTCCGAGCAGCTGTGCTGCGAAGGCCGACACCACTTAAGAACCCCGCCGTTACTTTTTCATATACCAGTAACTGTATAACTTTTCAAATCCCAGTTTATTATAAAGATTTACTGCAACAGTGTTAGTCTGAACTACCTGAAGATATGAGTGATGAGCACCAGCTTCAAATGCCTCTTCAAGAATTGCCTTGCATACCTTCTTTCCAAGTCCAAGTCCTCTTAGTTCAGATGAAACTATAACATTCTGCAGCAGCATATAGCCATTTTCAATTGCGGCAGAAGAGCAGGCAGCAGGCTTTCCCTCATACATAAGTGTACAGTAAATAGTATCAACCAGGACTTTAGAAAGCATTCGAGTGTAAACATCCTGGTCGTGAGCATCATTTATTTCGTGAATCTTAAAGAAAAGAGGAAGCCATTCTTCCGGGGTTGTAGAAAAGATGTATTCAATTTTAGAGTCATTGTCCGGCGAACTAGTGTCATTGTCCGGCTCGACCGGACAATCTAAGTCACACACCATCAAATCTGTAGTGGTAACAACTTCGTAGCCGCGATTTGCAAGAAAGTCATAAAGTTCAGTATCAAGCTCAGTTATTTTAAACTGACAAGGTAATCCCTGCTGTTTGTACATCTGTTCGTAGAAAGGTACCTTGTCAGTAAATGGCATTGAAGAAGGGTAGAATACGCTTACCGAATTTGCACGGCCTGTATAACCTTCTGAAAATTTCAGAAGCCAGCCGTCGTAAAGAAATGTGTTCAAGGCAACATGTCCGTTCAGACACATCTCTTCATATTTCTGAATCTGAGCTTTCATGTCAGCCTCAATCATTTTACCCTTCTTAGTTTGCTGCGCAAACCCGCAGATTAATATATCATTGTTCCTATACCACGGTCCGAGAACATTTCTATTAACAGTGAGTGAGGTACGCGGCCGTCAATAATATGAGTACGTGGAACTCCGCCCTTAAGTGCAATTTCGCAGCATTCAATTTTTGGAATCATTCCGCCGCCAATTACACCGGTAGCCTTAAGCGAGCCGATAGCAGTTCTTTCAATTCTCTTAATCAAAGTAGAAGGATCATCAATATTTCTTAAGATTCCAGGTACGTTTGTAAGCTGAACAAATTTTTCAGCCTGCAAAGCAACAGCAATTTTTGCAGCGGCAGTATCAGCGTTGATATTGTAGCGGGCGTAATCATCCTGCTCGCCAAGGGCAACTGTAGAAACAACTGGAATAAAACCTTCGTCCAAAAGGGAAGTAAGGATTTCAGGATGAACCTCAGTTACTTCACCAACAAAGCCAAGGTCTTTTTCAGTTTTTACTGCGCGCAAAAGTCCTGAGTCTACTCCAGACAAACCTACAGCGCGGCCACCCTTCTGCAAAAGAATACCTACGATATCCTTGTTCAGTTTTCCAGTCAAAACCATCTGAACAATTTCCATAGTTTCTGCATCGGTGTAGCGAAGTCCGTCAATAAACTTGCTTTCTTTTCCAACACGTTCAAGCATGTGGTTAATTTCCGGGCCACCGCCGTGTACGAGTACAACCTTAATTCCAATAGTACTCAGGAGTACGATGTCTTCCATTACGGCCTGTTTAAGATCTTCGTTGAGCATTGCGTTTCCGCCGTATTTTACAACTACGACCTTACCGCACCACTGCTTAAAATATGGAAGGGCCTGAACCAATACCTCAGACCACTGTTCTGTAGTTAATTCATTAATTTCGTTATTCATAAGTATTCCTCTATAAATAGCAGGCGTTGCGGGCGGCGAGCCCGCAGAGGGGGTAGCGTAAGACCGCAACGCGGGCTGGAACGAGGGGGAGACTTCCCCCTTCTCCTAAAACCTAAAACCTAGCACCTATAACCTAGGTACGATAATCACCATTAATTTTTACATGCCAATAATCGAAGAACCGTTAAAAAATGAGCTGCGAAAGCGGGTCATTTTAGGTTCATCGAAAAAATGGCACACAAAATAAGCTGTGCTTATTTTGTCCTAAATCGAAAAGATTAATGGTGATTATGTTCTATAATCACCATTAATCTTTACATAATCATAAGTAAGGTCGCAGCCCCAGGCAGTTCCTTCTGCCGAACCGTCTCCACACTGAACAAGAATCTCAACGGCTTCTTCACTCATGATTGCCTTTGCTTTATCTTCATCAAAGTTCATCGGAACACCATCTTTGTAAACCTGAACACTCTGGTCTCCGTGAACTTCAAAGTCATCATAATTATCAAAATAACGCTTAGCGCCTTTTTTGCTTGTAAACCAGATGCTGGTTTTATCCGGGTCAAACTCAATTCCGCTGTAACCCATAGCACAAAGGAAGCGGCCAAAGTTTGCATCACTTCCAAACATAGCAGCTTTAACAAGGCTTGAGCAGATGATTTCTTTAGCAAGACCACGTGCTGCTTCAACGCTGCGGGCTCCGCGAACATTACATTCAACAAGGCGGGTAGCACCTTCACCGTCGGCAGCAATTTTGCGGGCCATAACAAGATTCATTTTATTCATTGCTGCAAGGAAGATATCGTAATCAGCGCCAGGGCCGGTAATCTCTGTATTTCCTGCAAGACCATTTGCAAGTACACAAAGCGAGTCGTTAGTAGAAGTATCTCCGTCTACACTTACGCAGTTATAGGTTCCCTGAATAGATTCGTGAAGAGCCTTGCTCAGCATTTCGCTTGAAATTGCACAGTCTGTAGTAATCATAGAAAGCATAGTTCCCATGTTGATGTGAATCATGCCGCTTCCTTTACACATAGTTCCCATGTGGCAAACATTTCCGCCAAGGGTGAACTCAACAGCGCACTCCTTAAACTGAGTGTCAGTAGTCATAATTGCAATGCGGGCTTCTTTATTGCCGTCGCGGGAAAGTCCCTTAGCAAGAGCTTCTGCATTGTTTTCAACTTTTGTAACATCCAGCTGGGCACCAATAACGCCGGTAGAGTATACGATAACATCTTCAGCCTTAATGCCAAGCTGACTAGCCGCAGCCTTAGCCATACGCAGAGCATTCTCTGCTCCCTGAGCACCTGTACAGCAGTTAGCGTTACCAGAAATTGCGATAAGAGCCTGAGCGCGACCGTCTGCGAGATGTTTTTGAGTAAGCTTTACGCTTTCTGCTTTTACACGGTTCTGAGTAAAAACACCTGCTGCATTACAAGGCACTTCTGAATAAACAAGTGCAGTATCGTTTTTAGTTCTGCTTGCCTTGATGTGGCAAAGCATACCGTTTGCGGTGAAGCCCAAAGGAGCGCAAACACCGCCGTCTATAAACTTAATTTCATTTTGCATAAATATACATTTCCTTTGTATATTTATACCATAATTTACATAGATGATTCAAGTAAAATTGAAAAAATTGAATTTTTCTTTTTTTTGTGGTATACTTAATCCATATGGCAACAAAATTCAAAATTAACCAGAAGGTTGTTTATCCGAGTCAGGGTGTAGGAATTGTAAAGGAAGTTTTCGAAAAGACTTTTAAAGATCAGACCACCCTTTATTATAAGATTTATATTGAAGCCTCTGACATGGTTGTTATGGTTCCTGTAGACAATGCAGAGAACCTTGGTATCCGCCAGATTGTTTCGGCTAAAGAAGCTCAGGAAGCACTGAGTCTTCTTTCAGATGATTTTGAACCGATTACTTCGGACTGGAAACTCCGCTATCAGATGAATCTGGACCTTCTTAAAAAAGGTACTGTAAAAGATATTGCAACAATCGTTCGCTGCCTTTACAACAGAAGTAAAGTTAAGGAACTTCCAATCCTTGAACGCAAGCTTTATGATTCTGCAAAAAAATTACTTGAAGATGAAATTGCTTTTGCACTTGGAAAATCAGCTAAAGATATTGAAGCTGAAATTCATACAAAGCTTGAGCCGCCGGGAGCAACTCCAAAAATTAAACATACTATGATTCTTGATGATGATGAAGATGATGATTTGATGGATGATATTTCTGACGGAAACAATCGCCGTAATTCAGATGATTCTGATGATGAAGATGAGTCAGCAGATGATATGGGTGCGGATGATGATTTTGACGACGAGGATGATTCATTCTAAAATTGCAATAATTATTACTGCTGCCGGTTCTTCTACGAGGATTGGCGGCGGGGTAAAAAAAGAATACCTTCCTTATAAAAACGGCACAGTCCTTTCGGTCTGTGCTGAAACTTTTTTAAATGCCTGTAAAGACTTTGAAATTACAGATTTTGTTGTTACCTGTCCGGTGGCTGGAGAGGCTGCTTGCCGTGAGGCCCTTGGTAGTATTGCTGACAAAGTTATAATTACCGAAGGAGCAGAGACTCGTCAAAAGTCTGTTTACAAGGGGCTGCTGGCAATAAAAGGCCAGCCTGATATTGTTTTGATTCATGACGGGGCGAGGCCGTTTGTGAGCCGGGAAGTCATACTGGAAGCACTGGAAGCGGCAATACAAAACGGAGCTTCTGTTCCTGGAATAACTCCTGTTGATACTCAAAAAGAAATTGATGAAAATGGTTTTATTGTACGACACCTTGTGAGAAGTAAACTTGTTGCAGTTCAAACTCCGCAATGTTTTCAGTTTAATAAACTTCTCGAGGCGCACGGCCGCGCAGCGGCCGACAGTTGCGAATACACCGACGACACCGAAATTTGGGGCGAGTACTGCGGCCGTGTTTTTGTTACTAAAGGCGACGTAAACAATATAAAAATAACATATCCGTCAGATCTGGAGAAATTATGATTCGCGTAGGACTTGGTTATGATCTTCACCGTCTGGTAGAAGGCCGCCGCTTAATTCTTGGTGGTATAACATTTGATTTTGAAAAAGGGGAAGACGGCCATTCGGACGGCGATGTTCTTCTTCACGCTATAACAGATGCACTGCTGGGGGCTGCGGGTCTTGGCGATATCGGTTCTTACTTTCCACCGGAAGACGCTAAATGGAAAGATGCTGATTCTGCAGAACTTCTTCGCGCTGTGTGGAAAGATGTAAAGGCTGCCGGCTGGTCGCTTGTTAACCTCGACTGTGTTATAAAGCTGGAAAAGCCAAAGTTTCTGGGGCGCCGCGGCGAAGTAATTGAAAGTATTGCGGCCATACTTGGCGTGGATAAATCTCAAATATTTGTTAAAGCAAAAACCGGCGAGAAACTCCCGCCGGTTGGAACCTCCGAGGCTGTAGAGGCTCAGGCTGTGTGTTTACTAGAAAAATAGATTGTCGGGTCAAGCCCGACAATGACATCATTGTCATGCTGAACTTGTTTCAGCATCTAATGATGAGACCCTGAAACAAGTTCAGGGTGACAGCTACTCCGGCAGCTGCAAAATCAAATCAACTTCGTTTTCTGTAAGGTCAAGGCGCTTTGCGATATCTGCAATTGTCCAGCCCTGTCGTTTCAACTGTCTTACATTTTCGCTTGTCTGAGGGTTCAAAGAAGTGCTCTTCTTTGATGGAGATTTTGCTCTTTCCTGTTTTGTAATGCTGTTGAGAACTTCAAACTTCTTATCAACATCACGTGAAAGTCCCTGCAGGTCAAGTTCTGTTTTCTTAATACCTGTAGTAACCGAATTAAGAGCTTCTATTCTCTTATCTGTATCTGCAATAATCGCATCAAGGTTTTCAAGACGACCAATTGCATCAGTAATCTTAGGACCATTCTGCAGAATCTTATCTACGCTGTTCTGTACTTCCTTGATTTCCTGTGGAAGAGAAACTGACTGGCGGTTACAGTTTGTAAGTCTCTGTTCAAGATCCTTAAGCTTTTCAAACTGTGAATCAACATCAGTTTTAATACGATTGATAACCTCATCCTTTTTTTCAAGGCGTTCATACTGTTCAGAAACATACTGCAGGCGGTCGTTGTAATTACGTACAGTAACTTCCATAGCCTGAAGATCATCTTTAGTAGTATTAAGAGAACCGATTCTTTCATCAATTGTGCTTGAAAGTGCGAGCATCTTATTGAACTGCTGTTCAAGATTTGTTACGCGGTTTTTCTGTGCTTCAATTCCGGCCAGCTGACGGTTAATTTCTTCATTAATCTTTAAGATAGAAGTGTACTGAACATTCATTTTGTCAGCAGAATCTGCATAACCCTTAAGTTTTGTAAAGGCGCTGTTGAGTTCTGTAACATTGGCTTCAAGCTGGCGACGCATCTTGTCTGCAGTTTCATAGTTGTGAATGTTTGACTTAACATCCTGCAATTCCTTTTCGATTTCGCCAAGGCGGGTCTGAATAAGGTTTGCGTTATCCTGCATTTTAAGAGTAAATGCCGACTGATTTGCTGCATTTTTGTCTTCTGCTTCTTTAATTGTTTTCTTAAAGGCATCTGCTCTTTCTTTTGCCGCAGAATCCTGCTCTGCAAGACGTTTCTTTGCTTCATCAAGCATCTGCTTGTACATACCGTTCATCTGGTTCAAAATGCCCGCAGATTTTTCTTCGTATGCTTTTATAGAAGCATCAGTTTTATTCTGAAGGTCGGCAATCTTGTCGTTTAATTCATTATGCTGATTTTGTACTGAAACAGCATAGTCGTTCATATTTTGCAAAAGCTTCTGGCTTTCTTCCTTGATTTTGTCATCAGCAGAATCTTTGAATTTTGAAAGGTCATCAGTAAAGATTTTTTCTGAATCTTCAAACTGGCTTCTAAGCTGCTGCTTCCAGGTGTTGAATTCTGCAAGAGCGGCATCAATAGAAGAAGAACCTGTTTCCTGTCTTGTTCTGACAGAATCTTCAAACATTTTGAGGTCACCCAAAAGTTCATCCTGAAGTTTAGAAAGGCTTGTCTGTACAATTTCCTTGTTGTGCTCAATCTCTTTCTTAAGAGCTTCTTCAGAAGCCTTTGTAAGAGAGTTGATGGAATTATCAGTGTCGCTCTTGAATCGATTAACAAATTCCTGAATGTCTTTAATAGATTCCTGCATTTCAGCTTTTGTTCTTTCAATTGTTGCTGCAACATTGTTGTACTGATCAGTAGCTCTTGTTTGAAGGCCTTCAATTCTGGTTTTAAAATCTTCAAGATATTTTGCTTCAACCTTTTTACGTGAATCTTCGTAGGTGTTGGAAATTGAAGTAAGTTTTGTATCAAGCTCATGCTTCCATTCAGCAAGGTCAGAATCAATTTCATTGCTCTTGGTAGAAAGAATCTGGTTGAACTCAGATTCGAATTCCTGAATCTTAGCACTCATGCTGCCGGTTGCAGTTTCTTTGAGGCTGTCGAGGGAGCGGTTGATTTCTTCAATTTTCTGCTCGATTTCAGCAGAATCTTCTTTAATAGTATTGCTGAATTCTTCGTGTTTCTGTTTTTGATTCGAAGTAAAGCCTTCAAACTCACGCAATACACGGTTCTGAACTTCAGACATTGCAGCTTTAAGACTCTTTTCAAGAGTATCAATGTCGCTTTCAGAAACCTGAATCTGAGAAAGCTTGTACTCAATATCTTTTTTGTAGGCATTGAGCTGGTTATCAACATTTTCAAGAATATTAAGATGTTTAAATTCACTTTCAGAAACAGCCTTGCGAACAGAATCTGTAATGATTTTTGTAAGGCTTTCGAGGCGTACATTTGTCTCATTCTGGAAGTTATCCAGGCGGGCACTTGTATCTCCCTTAAAGCCTTCAAGCTGACGTTCTGTTTCGTTATTAAAGTTTTCAATTTTTGATAGAGTTTCTTTCTTAAGGGTTTCATACTGATCGTTTGTGTCATCCTGTAATGCTTTGAGAGACTGAACTGTTTCCTTCTGGATTGTTTTAATCTGATTTTCAGTCTCTGTCTGGAGTCTTTCGAGTTTCTGCAGAGTTTCACTCTGAGCATTGTCCAGACTCATATTCATCTGACTGATTTTTTCTTCGAGTTCAGGTTTAAGCTCAGCAGCCTTGCGTTCTGCTTCATCACACTGACTCTTGATTGCCTGAACAGAGGCTTCTGCATTTGAAACAGAAGTAGTTGCTTCTTCTGCAACCTGTTTGAGAGTTTCAGAAAGTTTTTCCTGCATGTCTGTAATTTCTGTCTGCAGACTGCTTGAGCGCTCATTACACTGACGCAGGCTTGTTTCCAGCTGGGTGCGGAGATTTTCAATTCTAGCCTTGTAATCTTCTTCAGTATTAGAAAGCTCTTCTATGCGGTTACCAAACACATTCTGAAGCCCTTCAATCTGCTTAGAGTATTCATCCTGAAGACCTTCAAAGCGGCCAAGGTATTCTTCCTTAATTTTTGAATATTCAGAATTGTAGATTTCGTTGAGACTCTGAATCTGTTCGTCCTGGCTGCCTTTAAGTTCAGCAAGCTTTCTGTCGTTGTCACTTTGAGCTTCATTAAGAGAGGCTGAAAAATCCTGAACCAGACGTTCATGCTCTTCTGCAAACTTTTTGTGTTCTTCTACAAAAAGACGGTTAAACTCATTTATCTTTGTATTGTTAGTTGCCGTTGCATTTTCAAAAGCAGCAGCATAGGTTTCCTGGAACTTTTTAAAGTCATCATCAAACTTTTCAGAAAGGGCAGAGTAGTTACCTTCATTTTTCTTCTGAATGTTTTCCATCTGCTTTGTGTATTCAGCTTCAAGCTTGTTGCTGTCTTCGTTGAATCTTGCAAGAGTTTTTGCAATAAGACCATCGTTGCGGCCTCCAATAGATTCAAGCTGCTGATTGTATTTTGTCTGAAGAGCTTCCACCTTGCCGGAAAAAACTTCAGAAAGCTGACCAAGTTTTTCGTTGAACTTTTCATTGATTTTTATGATATTAGCCTTTGCATCTGTAATAAGTTTGTTTTCAGATTCCTTGTATGAGGCAGTAGCGGCAGAAGTCTTATCATCAAACATTTTGATAAGTTCTTTTTCTTTAGTTTCAAGTTCAGAATGAATAATTCCTGTTCTGTTTGTAATATCGTTTCTGATTGCAAGAGTCTGTTTTTCAAGCTCTTTCTGAAGGGCAGCAGTCTGTTCACCAAGCTCCTTAAGGTACTGGTCTGATCTCTGCTGAGCCTGTTCGCTAAGGTGGGTAAAGGCAGTGTTTTCAAGTTTTTCTGCACTTTCAGCAGCCTGATTATATGCTTCCTGAATACTCTGTTTGATTTCATCAAGAGCCTTTTCTGCTTCGCCCTGAGAAGATTTAATTTCCGAAGCCAGCTGGGCAGCACGGCTTTCATAACTTTCAAGGAGGGTAGAGCCAACAGCCTTAAGCTGCTCGGCATTTTTTACAGAGAATTCTTTTGAAACTTCAGGAATACGTTTTTCTATCAGGGCAATCTGCTGCTGCTGTTTAGAAAGTTTTCCGTCGAGCGAAGTGATAAGGCCGCTTTCTTTATGAAGTCTTTCAAGATTTTCTTCAACCTGAGCAGTCATGTCATTAAGCTCGTTTAGAATATTTGCATAGCCATCAATCTGAGCCTTAATATTTTTTACAGCATTTATACTCTGGTCAAAAGTCTGCATTTTAGAGTTAAACTCTTCGTTCTGCTGTTTCAAAAGTTTTACAGCTGCATTAGCCTGAGTCTGCTGAGCATTGAAGTCTGAAATAATCGTATTGAATCTGGTCTGAATCTTATTAAAAGCCTCGTTCAAGTCATTAGTTTTTTTGTTTGCAAATTTGTTGATTCGTTCCAGAGGGTCATCTTTTTTGCCAAGCATGCGGAAGTATAAACCTACTCCAAGCGAAATGACAGTAGAAAAGAGAATTGCGATTACGATTTCCATTTTTTATCCCCACCCATTTTTTTATGTCAGTCTGATTTTGAATCAGAGTTGTTATCTGTTTTTTTGTTTTTTTTGCCAAAGAACAATTCAGAAATCTGTCCATAATGCCAGAAAGTAAAGTCAGCTATCTTAGATTTTTTTCCGAACCATCCTGAATGTGGAAGAATCAGCCAGGCTGTTTTCATTCCAATATTATGTGCACCAAGAATATCGTATTTATGATTATTGCCTACGTAAAGAATCTGCTCTGGTGGAAGATTAAACTTTTTTGCAAGTTCCAGAAATGGAGTAGAATCAGGCTTTAAAGCTCCAGCTTCTTCCGAGCCAAGTAAAACATCGCATAAATCCTTTACACCCCAGATAGAGCCCTTCTGTTCAGGAGGAAAATCAGAAAGAAGACCAATTTTATAGCCGCTATCCTTCAGCTGATGAATAAATTCAATAGCTCCTTTACAGGGCTTTATGTTTACAAAATATTTTTCAAGACCTTTATAAATGATTTTTTCAAGCCGCTGTTCAGCTTCTTCCTGCGAACAGTTCAGCTTTTTAGCCATATGAGAAGCCTGAAGCTTTACAAACTCAGGAGTGGCAGATGTTCTGTGCATAATGTTACGAACGAGCCCGTATTTGAGAAAGAAAAAAGAATGATACATGAAGTAAGGAAAAACGCGCAGATTAAATTTCCACGCTCTGTAGAGAGTGCCATCGATGTCAAATGCTACAGCCTTAATCTGTGTTAAATCAACATTATTCACCTTTCCATTATATCATAAAACTGTAAATACGTCATTATTAATTTGTCAGATTAATTTTTTGCCCTGTGCTGGATGCAAAATCAAGGAGCCAGTGACGAATACAGTCCTGCCAGTCTGCCGAAAAGCGGCTTTCCAGCAGAGTTCTGTCATACATATAATAGAAGTGCTCAAGAATTTCCTGCCGAACCTCAGAATTTATTTCTGGAGACTCCCTGAATAAGGCATCAATAAAATCAGCCGCATCATGAGCAGAAAAGAAAGATTTATTCATAGTAGAAGAAAGCATATACAAAGCAAGCGGAATACAGTTTACACTGTGCTGCTTTATAAAGAGAACGCTTTCAACAATTCTTACAGCCTTATTTCTGATTTCTTCAAGATATTGCTCAGCCTCTTCTTTTGGAAAAATACCAATTTTAAAACACTGCTTAAACCAGGCATAAGTTCCTGCGGCAATCGCAACATGAATACTTGGAACACACAAAAGGTGAGGATCAAAAAAGTGAATAGTGCGGAATTTATGCGACTTATAATATTTAGGACGAGTAGTTGTAGTAAGGCAAAAGCGGTATATCAAAGAAGAGTTTCTGTAAATCCTTGTTAAAAACTTCAGATAAAGACAAAGGTATTGAGAAGCTCTTTTGTAGCCCAGCCTTTTTTTCAGCATATCCATAGGCTGAACGAAAAAGTTTACAAAATCAAGGTAAGTGTCAACATGGTCAGGCACAAAAGGAATCTTGTCATCAATATCAGTTTCAACATTTATAACCGGACGCTTTGTAAAATGAAGCTTCTGCAGCTGCTGAATCAGGAAAAAGTCTTTTAAAATCGTAAAAATGTATTTCCAGGCATAATGCGCAGTTCTCGGGCGAGTAGTAAGAAAAAAAAATGGTGCAACCTTTGAATAACTTTGAATCGGTTTTGCAGAGACTTTTTTCATGTCCTTTTTATTATCTGACTTTAATAACATTATAATTGTCCCTCTTCATGAAGTGAGTCGAGTCGGGCGAGCCGGCTTTTGTCTGGTTCTATGCAGAGATTTTTTTCTTGTGTCGGCAGAACAAGACCTTTCGGACCATTCTTTGCACGGCGCAGATATTTTACATGAGTATAATACAAATCTGTTTTTCCGGCATTACGTGCCTTTGAATAATAAACAGCAAGATTTGCCGCATCCAAGAGAATGTCCAGCGGAACAGTTTTTCCCTTACGAGCCTTTATAAAAACATAGCCACCCGGAAAGTCCCGCACGTGGAGCCACATGTCATCGCCGCGAACATGATGACGAAGCAGCTCATCGTTTTCGTTTGCATCGCGGCCAACAAGAATGTACCAGCCATTTACAGTGTAATCAAGCCCCGGGTGATTCTTTTTCTGCTGCTGCTTTGGCGTAGTGTCGCGGCGCAAAAGCTGCTCAATTTTTACCGGGTTCTTTTCGTTTTTGATTTCCTCGTAAAGAGAGTCCAGTTTTTCAAGCTGCTTTTTTGCAATCTCAATATCGTGAACAAGCTCTTCACTGCCACTTACAGACTTCTTGTATTGCTTATAATAGTCAGCCGCATTTTCCTGAGCCGATTTTTCCGGGTCAATCAAAAGTCGAACCTTCTTTCCAGATTCATAATCTTCACATTCAAGATAGTGGGAGCTGCCGTCAATAAGGTGCCCGAAACTCAAAATCAAATCACCCTGATGCTTAAGCTGCCCCGCATTCTTAAACGATTCCAGCTTTGCTTCCAGATTATGCAGGGCAGACTCTTTTTTCGAGCGCGTAGAGTTGTACCATTTTTCGGCCTTCTCAAGCAACGCCTCCCGCGAAAGCGTATCCGAATGCTCCGAGTACCACCAGTCAATATAAGAATTAAAAGTTTCGAAGGAGGGGAAAGCCTTCCCCTCGCTTCCAAGTCCTCGCTTCGCTGCGGTCTTGTCAGCTACCCCTTCTGCGGGGGCCACCCCCGCAACGCCCCCGGCCTCAGCCGTTTTCCAATCTCTTACCGGGAACCGCTCCAATGCCTGCGCAACCTTTTCCTCGTCCGCAGCGGGCTCACAGTAAATTTCACCTTTCATTTCCCCGCGTTCCGGCCTTCGGAACATAGGTTCAAGAATAGTGCCGTCAAGATCACAAAGAATAACGTTTGCAGCATTGTTCCAGAGCTTAATATATAGAATATAATTTTCTTCGATTTCTTCCGGCCCTTTCTGAGCTTCAATTTCTTCTTTAGAAAGAACCGGCTTTTTTATCAGTGAAATATGAACATAGTCTTTGTTGCTTTGCTTTTCCTGAACAAGGCGGCTGAGCTCCATTTTTACAACACGTTCAAGACCAATTTGACTTACAGAGTTTATACGGCAGCCTTTAATGTGAGCCTTCAGAAATTCCATAAAGCGCAGAGGCTTATCATTTTTAGTAATCTTACGTCTTGTCTCATTAATCCGAACCGAATTCTGAGCCGTACAAACAAGAACAGTTTTAGCACAACCTTCCCTGTAAGTATAAAAAGCAAGAGTATCAAATCCGGGTTGAATAATATCCTGAATAAAAGCGCCCTCCAGGTCCAGCTCATTCAGAATCACGTTTATTTCATTACAATTAAGAGACATTTTAAATAATTATAGACTAAATAAGCAAAAATGTCATCGTAAAACCTGGAGTCTGGACTAGTCCATCACAATTCACTTAATTAATAAAAAAAAATCCAGATTTTCACCTTGCTTCAACTCCAGTCTTCCAGAATGAGGTTAAAATGTTCCTGAAAAATCATAAAATCCTTTGTATTATTTGTTACTAAAATTAAGTTGTTGGCAATTGCAATTGAAGCAATTTGAGTATCAAGTATAGGCGTAGGTTTTCCAATTGAGAGAAGACGGCTGGTTATGTCGGCATTAATTGAAGCCGCATGTATATCATATGGGATTACCGGAAAAGATGGCTGAACATAATCTGTAAGAAAGGTCTGAAGTTTTTCTCTTTTTGCTCCTGGTTCAAGTAATTGTATTCCATTTTTCAGTTCATACCATGTAATGCTGCTTATAACGCAGGTTCCTGAGTGAAGTTCAAGAGAGGTATATAGTTTTTCAGAAGGTTCTGGCTTTGTTACCTGAGAAATTATATTTGTATCTAAAAGATAAATATTTTTCAAAATAGAGACTCTCCTTTACTGTAGCATTCTTTATTTCTTCGCAACATATTCTGGTACTCGTTATATTCTGTTTGTGTAAGTCCGCCGGTTTTGTGCTTCCATTCATTTACTTTGTCTATAAAGGAGGGACGGTAATTTTTCTTGAGCTCAGAATATTCTTTAAGTCCTAAGATTACGGCAGTTGTTTTTCCATGCTTTGTAATTTCTACAACATCACCATTTTCTGCAAGCGTAACATATTCACTGAATTTAGATTTTATATCAAACAGTGGAGCAGTCATAAAAAACCTCCTGCTTATGTCAGAAATATTAATATAGTCATTATATAGTCATATATTTAAGATGTCAAACTTTTATCCGATTTTGTTAACGTAAAATCCATTTATAACTATACTTGACAGAAAATCAAAAATTTGGAAAATAGAATCTATGAAATTCAACTCTTTAGGCAAAGTCGTATCAGTCCTCGTCGTACAGGTTATAAGATAACCGGGAGTGAATGATATATTTTGGCTAAAGCAAAAATATAAGAAAGAAGCTCTCCGGAAGGGGAGCTTTTTTTATTTATACACACGGTGGTTGAGTGCGTGCGAAGCACGTGTATCGAAACCACCGTAACAGGAGATTTATAATGAAACACACAGGCGCACAAATCATTGTTAAGTTACTGGAAATGTATGGTATTGAAACTGTAGCAGGAATTCCGGGAGGTTCTATTCTTCCTCTCTACGACGAACTCAACCGCTCTTCAATCCGACACGTCCTTGTGCGCCACGAGCAGGCTGCCGGATTCATTGCCCAGGGTATGGCCCGTTCTACAGGTAAACCGGCAGTTTGTCTTGCAACTTCCGGCCCGGGCGCTATGAACCTTCTTACAGCAATTGCAGATGCCCGCGCAGATTCAATTCCAATCATCGCAATTACAGGTCAGGTAAACACCAGCCTCATCGGAACAGATGCCTTTCAGGAAGCAGACACCTTTGGTCTTTCCTTCCCAATTACAAAGCATTCAATTTTTATTAAGACTCCTTATGATTTGCTGGATGCAATTCCTAAGGCTTTTGAAATTGCAACAAGCGGTCGTCCGGGGCCAGTTCTCATTGATGTTCCCCGCGACGTTCAGCTTAAGGAATGCGATTTTGATGCCTGGCCGGATATCAAAAAAATCCGCCTGCACGATATCCGCTTTCATACTCCTATTGATGAGTATTCAGAAAAGATGGGAAAGATTACAGACCTGCTGGCAGCAGCAAAGCGTCCTGTATTGTATTGTGGTGGCGGCTGTGATTCAGAAGAAGCTGCAAGCGGAATCAAAGCCTTTTTGCAGAATTACCGCCTTCCTGTTGTAACAAGTCTTATGGGCTTGGGCTGCGTACCAGAAAGTTCAGACTGTTTTATCGGAATGGTTGGTATGCACGGAAGTCATGCTGCTAACGTTGCCATGCACGACAGTGACCTTGTAATTGCAGCCGGAGTTCGTTTTGATGACAGAGCCACAGGTCTGGTTTCTAAGTTCTGTCCGGATGCAAAAATCATTCATATTGATATTGATGCAGCTGAGGTTGATAAGATTCTCGAATCTTATATTTCTGTAGTTGCAGATGTTGAATCTGTATTCCCTGTAATTGCCCAGCTTGTAAGCGAAAAGAAAATAGGTGCAGATGAGAGCTGGCTTGAAAAGATTTCTAAAATTAAGAAGGAATGTCACTCTGTTGAATGCGGCCGCCCGAAAAACGAAAAACTTGCAAATCCCCGCGAAATTATTTCTAAAATACCCGAGCTTGCGGCGGCCGCCGGCCTTGCCCCAGATGGCCTTATTGCAACAACTGATGTAGGTCAGCACCAGATGTGGGCTGCACAGTATTATCCTGTTGAACGTCCTAGAAGTTTCCTAACGAGTGGTAGTCTTGGTACAATGGGCTTTGGTCTCCCTGCTGCAATAGGAGCAGCAATTGCAAATCCGTCTAAGCGCATTGTCTGTTTCTCAGGCGACGGCTCAATCATGATGAATGTTCAGGAAATGGCAACTCTTGCAGAACTCAATCTGCCTGTAACAATCATAGTTTTCCAGAATGGAACTCTTGGTATGGTTTATCAGCAGCAGAAGTTCCTTTTTGATAAGAATTACAGCGCCTCTGTATTCGGCCGCTCTCCAGACCTCTTGTCTATTGCCCGCGGTTTTGGTCTAGAAGCAATCGATGCCGACAGCGATGCCGAGTGGTATAAAAAAGCATTTGATAACAATCGCCAGAATAAGCCATGCTTCGTTCGCATCAGCGTAGACAGCGAAGAAAACGTTCTTCCGTTCGTTCCTGGCGGTAAGGCAAATATTGATTCGATAAGAGATTAAGAGAATTGTCACACGGATTCGATTTTGCTAACGCAAAATCCATTTATAATATTATATGAAATGCCGTAGGCATTTCGAATCCGTGTGACATTATTTTTCAATCGTGAAAAAGGCGATTTCGCTTTTCCATTCAAAAATAGTTCTATCACACGCAGCAATCAGCAAATTTACAATTTTCTGTAACTCTGCGCTTCCTGCTGCCTCGCACATTTTGGCACCGTAAGCTGAGTTCTCCGGGCTAAACCATTTTTCAATTTCTGCCGGAGTTATGCGACGCTTTTCGGTGAGTACCTGAGAGGCGACGCGCACGGTGAAGCCTCGTTTACGGAAAAGGTTAGCGATGTAAATGCCATCCCATGAGAAGAGCGGGTTTTCTCTGTCGCCAAAGAATTCCTGTTCAGCGGCTTCCATTTTATCCAGAGTTTCTTTAAATGGCCCTAGGCTTTCTGGTGAGAGAACCTGTTTTCGTACCAGCTCACTGATATGCTGTCCGTGGCAAGGAATCTTCTGCGAAATCACAACTTTCCAGCCGGTTGCAAGCGGACATTCATAAGCAAAATCTTCATCGCTTTTATCTTCACTCTTGTCTATATCCGAATATGGAATGGCTGGTCTGTCACTTTCTTCAGCATCTTTTTGCGGTGTCATAATTCCTGCAAGAGAATCTGCCAGTGCTATAATCGAAGGCTCACTTGCAAAAGGGTCTGTGAAGAATATACGGTCAAAAACTGCTCCGTTGTACTGGAATTTTACGAGAATGTTATAGAAATCTTTTTGAGTCAGAAAATCAGTTGAAACAGAAGAGCCGCGGTACTGCAGAATAGGGCGGTCAAGGCTTCCAAGAGTACGGCCATACTGTTCAAGAATCTGCATTCCTTTTTCTGTACGGCAGACACCGCAGGTAACTCCTTCCGGAGTTTTTCTTGCTATATCCCAAAGCAAAAGACCACTGTCGGCATTCCAGATAAGAGATCGGTGATGTCGCAGCAATTCGGCCATAGAAATCATGGTGTCGCGGATTCCAAGCAGAACTTCGGCGCGGTTTGAATCAAGCCTCTGTCTCCAGAAACGGTCTGCCCTGTCGAGTACAACTTCCTTTGCCGGATCTTTCGGACTAAAAGTAAGGTTTTCTTCCGTCTTTACCGAACCACTCTTAAAGTGTTCGTTTACCCACCATTCTGAAATTGGATTTTCACCAAATTCAGACTTTTCTCCATCCCCGTCAGAACCTGTTCCGGCGGCGTTTTTTATTGCCCTGAAAATATTTATTGAGCCGGTTTCTTCTGGTGAGGAAGCCAGTTCATCAGAAGTATATTGCTCATGACTTTGTGCTTTTTCCAGAATAGAAGCAATCTGAAGCTCTCTGCGCGAAAGCACATCTTCCCGGATTGTTGCTTCGTAGCCCTGAGTACTTGGATTATAGAAAACACGTCCGCTCAAAGTATCCGGCAGATACTGCTGGGCAACCCAGTGGTCGCGGTAAGCGTGAGGGTAGAGGTAGCCGGCTCCGTGTCCAAAGCCTTCTGCGTCACGACTGTTGTCGCGAAGGTGATTAGGCACTTCTGCGTCTTCCTTTTCTACGCTGGCCAGTGCATCAAAAAAGGCCATGCTGCTGTTTGATTTTGGTGCTGTTGCAAGATATAGTGCCGCATGAGCCAGAAAGTATCGGCCCTCCGGCATACCAACACGGTCAAAGGCCTGAGCACAGCTTTCTACGATAGAAATTGCATTCGGGTCAGCAAGTCCTGTATCTTCACAGGCAGAAATCAGCATACGGCGGAAAATAAAATGCGGGTCTTCGCCTGCGGCAACCATACGGGCCAGCCAGTAACAGGCAGCATCCGGGTCGCGCCCTCTTAAAGATTTTATAAAAGCAGAAATTATATCGTAATGATAGTCGCCGTCGCGGTCGTAAAGCACAACCTTTTTTTGAATAGATTCTTCGGCTGCTTCTTTGCTTATATAAATCTGAGTTCCATAAGCAGGAACCGGCGGCTCTGTGTATGGCGACCATTTTTCCGGAGTAGTTTCAATTGCAAGCTCAAGGGCGTTCAAAAGAGAGCGGGCATCGCCATTGGCTGTTTCAATAAGATGTTCAAGAGCTCCTTCTTCAAACTCAACTTTCCAGTGGCCGTAACCTCGTTCTACATCAGTTAATGCCTGGTGGGCAGCCTTCTCAAGATCATTATAGGTAAGAGGCTTTAGCTGGAAAACGCGGGAACGAGAAACAAGAGCCTTGTTTACTTCAAAAAAAGGATTCTCGGTTGTTGCTCCAATCAGAATAATAGTTCCGTTTTCTACCCAGGGCAAAAGTGCATCCTGCTGGCTTTTATTCCAGCGGTGAACTTCATCTACAAAGAGAATGGTACGGCGGCTGTAAAGGTTATAGTAATCTTCTGCCTGCTTAATTGAATCACGGATATTCTGAACGCCGGTAAGAACGGCATTCAGGGTAATAAAGTTTGATTTTGTATGATTTGCAATAACTCGGGCCAGGGTAGTTTTACCGCTTCCCGGAGGTCCATAAAAAATTACAGAAGTGAGCTGATCGGCAGCAATGGCACGGCGAAGAAGTCGTCCTTTTCCAACAATATGGTCCTGGCCAATATATTCGTCAAGGTTCCTTGGCCGCATTCTTGCAGCCAGAGGTTCCTGAGTCAGTTTGATTTGTTCAAAAAGTGAATCAGCCAATAACTTCTCCGTTTTGTCGGTTCTTCTATACTAGGCGGCTCGCATAGTCTCGCCGCTTGAGCCATTTTCTTGTTGAGCCTAAAGCAACCCGCTGTCGCAGCTTGCTTTTTAACGGCTCTTCTATTATTGGCTACTCTCTGTTCCAGTTTCCGCGTTCCGGATAGTAAGACCAGAGGCCTATATTCTTGAATACACCGTTTGTACTATAGAATGAAACAGAAGAATACAAAGAACTTGAAAGTTCAGGATATCCTGGAGTTGCATTTAATAATGTAAGAACAGTATAAACTTCAGAAATCTGGAAAGAAGCATTTGTAACAAATGGTACAAGAATATTTCCTGGTATTCCATTTTCATCACGGGTTGTTTTTACTATTCCTGCATTTTTACTTTCAGCAAATGTGGCACCACGACCAATAAGAATTGAATCGGCACAAACTTCAAGACATGAAATATACTCTATAGCATTAAGAGCCATAACAGGAGTTGTTCCATCGGTATACCAGAGTGCGTTACTTTCGCCATAGTAAATATGCTTTGCTTCATCAGTATATGTTTCGTCTGTTGTTACAGCTCTTGAAGAATAGAATTTAATGCTACCATTTAAGTATGCAGCTGAATAAACACGTGCTTTAGATCCATCAAGATATGTATCTCCAGCTATAGCATCTTCAACTCTTGAAATTGTAATTTCTACCGGTGGATTTGTACCAATCAGTTCAAAATATCTATATTTCAAAGTAACTGAATCATATGTACAGATATAAGTGTGTCTGTGGGCTGCCATGGGAGAATTTGTCTGGAATACATTAAAGAAGTTTGTGTAATAATCTGTATTATATTCTTTGACAATAGGGAACATATTTAGAGTTGATGTTGTATCAATGAGCTTCCATTCTTCAGTTAAACTGAGTGTGCTGTTTGTTTTTCCCCATAGATTGATTTTTGATGGAATTGTTATACCTTCTGAGCCTGTTGAAACATATTCAGCAGAAAGAACATATAATGTGTCTGAATTAGCAAATACAGAAATTACCTGCTGTCCTACAAAAGAAGACGCCTGGAAGTCGTAAGAAGCAAGTGCAAATGGAGTAGGATAAAGAAACCAGCTTCCGTGAATATTATTAGCGGCCGGTTTGTATCGGATTCCACCATCTGCAGAAACGAATAAATACTCAACACCATCTGCAGTATATCTTGTAATATTTGGAATAACACCTGAAACTGTTGGTTCTTCAGGCTTTACATCCTTACGAATTTCATAAAAAATCGGCTGCCAGCAGCTTGTAAGATTAAATATTACAAAAAGAAGAAGTGTATATGCTACGGTTTTTATCTTAGTTTTCATGTTGTTACCCTGTACAATTCGAATATATTAGAAGTGATATCGCAGACTCAAGCCTAGTGTAGCAAAGAAGCCGTTATCGTTCTTTGAACTGTCACTCATAAACCATTGTGGGAGCCAGTATCCGATAGAATCAATTCCTAAAGACCATGTTTCATTAAATCTGAAGTAAGCTCCTGCAGAAATTTTTGCAGAAAATCCCGGGAAATATGTAAGATTTTGACAGGATATTGTTGCAAATCCTATTCCGGCAGAAATAGGGAACTCAAATTTTCCAATATAAGGCTGTACTGTAACTCCAAAAGTAACAGGTACAGTAATAAGAGGTTTCTGTCCCAGAGAATTATTCCATCCGATAATGGCATCTCCACCTACAGCCACATATTTATTCAAAAAATAACTATATCCTACAGAAGCTCCAAGACCTACATACAGTTTATCACCAAAATTTAGAGGGAAATTAGCAGCTATGTCGATTTTTAAGAACTGGTCTCCAGCGCCATTTTGTTCATAAACATAATCATCGTCGTAAAAATCACCACCATCATAGTCATCTTCAGCAAATACGGCAGATGATAATAAAAGAATGGCAGATATTATAGAAATAAAGCGTTTCATATTGCGACCTTTTTTTTATTTCAGTATATTTTGTTACTATAAGAATATACTGTTTTTATAGCAGTTTATCAATAAAACAGAAAAGGAGCATTGAAGGTTACATGAGCGCAGTTATTATAGATGGAAAACAGGTTGCAGCAGATGTAAGGGCAGAGGTTGCACAGAAAGTAAGTGAACTGAAACAGAAGGGAATTGCCCCTTGTCTTGCAGTAATCCTTGTAGGAGAGAATCCAGCCAGCGTAAGCTATGTTACAGGAAAGCAGAAAGCACTTGCAGAAGTTGGTATGGTAGACCGCTCTGTACATCTTCCAGAAGCTACATCTGAAGAAGAGCTTCTTAAACTTATTGATCAGCTTAATGCAGATAATTCTGTTCATGGAATTCTCGTTCAGCTTCCACTTCCAAAGCATATTAATGAAGAAAAAGTGATTATGGCAATTTCACCGGAGAAAGATGTAGATGGTTTCCACCCTGTAAGTGTAGGAAATCTTATGATTGGCCGTCCTGGTTTTCTGCCTTGTACTCCTCACGGAATTATCGTGCTTCTTAAAAAAGCCGGAATTGAAACAAGCGGTAAGCATGCCGTTGTAATCGGACGCTCTAATATTGTGGGAAAACCGGTTTCCATTCTTCTTGCCCGCAAAGATGTAAACTGTACTGTAACAATGTGCCATACAGGTACTAAAAATATGGCAGAAATTACGCGTCAGGCAGATATTATCGTTGTTGCAAGTGGTCATCCTCATACCTTGACTGCTGATATGGTAAAGGACGGCGCGGTTGTAATTGATGTTGGAGTAAACCGCATTCCAGATTCTACTAAAAAATCAGGTTTCCGCCTCATTGGTGACTGTGATTTTGATGATTTGAAGGAAAAAACATCATTTATTACTCCTGTTCCTGGTGGAGTAGGCCCAATGACAATTGCAATGCTCATGCAGAACACACTTGAAAGTGCAGAACGAAGAATAAACTAGTGTCATTCCGAACTTGTTTCGGAATCTTAGTGTCAGATAATAGATGCTGAAACAAGTTCAGCATGACAGGAATTGAAAAATGATAGATATTCAAAGTGAAGAAGACACCCGGGCCGTTCCTCTTCAGAAGGTAGGTGTAAAAGGTGTAAAATATCCTGTAGTTGTACTGGATAAAAATGCCGGTGAGCAGCATACCACAGCCTCTGTAGATTTATTTGTAAACCTTCCTCATAATTATAAGGGAACTCATATGTCCCGTTTTATAGAAGTGTTTCATAAATATCATTCAGATATATCAATGCATCATTTTCTTGATATGCTGGAAGAAATCCGAACAAAACTTACTGCACAGAAAGCCTTTGGCCGCATTGAATTTCCTTATTTTATAGAAAAAAAAGCTCCGGTTACAGCTTCTCCCGGAATTATGCAGTATAAATGCTCTTATGAAGGCGAGGTTAGTGAAGATGGAGAACGTAACTTTTATGTTTCAATTCAGGTTCCTGTTGCAACACTGTGTCCTTGTAGTAAAGCAATAAGTGAGTATGGAGCTCATAATCAAAGGGGACTTGTAAGTGTTCGTCTTCAGTATAGCGAGTTTTTCTGGATAGAAGATGTGATTTCTACAATCGAAAACTGTGCTTCAACTCCACTTTATACCCTTCTTAAGCGTAAAGATGAAAAATATGTAACAGAACATGCTTATGAAAATCCCCGTTTTGTAGAAGACGTTGTTCGTGAAGTATATCTTGGATTAAAAAAATCAGGCTTTAAGCATTTTTCCGTAGAAGCAGAAAATGATGAAAGTATTCATAACCATAATGCTTATGCTTTTGCAGAATATTCTGAATAAAATACCAGAATGATACCACTGTCCTGGTTCCAGGCATCTTAAATAATAAAAACAATCTGATTGTGTTAAAAGAAATAGGGGGGGTACCAATAAGTTTACTTCCTAGTGTCATTCCGAACGCTACGCCACATTCGCACGCACCTGCTACGCAGTGCCGCTCCCTATGTTTCAGCATGACAATACTTTTTAGACAGCCCCTATACCGTATACGTAAAATACAAAAACAATAAGTAAAGTTTAAATAAATATTTTGTTTTTAATTCTTTTTTAAATAGTTTTTTTACGTTTTTGTTTAATAAATAATTTTTAAATACTTGTTTTAACTTTTGATTAACTTTATTTAATCTATGATTATAGTAATATGACTTAAGTAATATGTCAATAAAAAAAAAGACCGACTTTTTTAAGAGCCGGTCAGTTTATAGTTTTATTTCTGTTTTCGTACGGAGTCACGTACGATTACATTCCCATGTACAACCTTTTTTCCAATGTGGAAATTAGGATTTTCAAGTTTCAAAGCTATGCTTTCTGCAGCAAGCTGAGCCATAGTATTGTAATTTATACTATAGGTAGTTAATTTTGGAATACCTATATCTGCAAAAATACCGTCGTCGAAAGCTGCTACGGAAATATCTTTAGGAATACTGTATTCAAGTCCCTCAAGATTATGAATCAGCTTGTAGGCAGTTCGGCAATCGTTACAGATAAATGCATCTGGCATTGTATCTGGTAAAATAAGACTTATTTCTTCACCAAAATCAGTTACATCCGGAATAATAAATTCCTTTCGTAAATCAAAACCATGATGAAGAAGGGCTTTTGCAATTCCCAGATATCGATCCATTACTGCTTCTGCAAATTGAATATTTCCTACAAAGCCAATAGATTTACAGCCTTGATCAATAAGATAATTTGCCAGGGTAAAACCTGCATAAAGGTTGTCTGTAATAATTCCGCCCGAATTTACATCATCATAAATGTGGGCAAGGAATAAAAATGGTTTATTCGTATTTTTCAGGATCTGAACATATTCTTTGCTCATCTGACCAAGAATTATAAAAGCACTTACTTTATTTTCTTTAAGAATTTTGGGAAGAATCAGAAGATGTTCTGTTTCATCAGAAATAATTTCAGTTATACCGTAATAATTCAACTGTGTAAGATTGGAAATAAGCGGTTGCTGCAAAGACATATATGTAGCATTGGCATTCATACTGCGTTCTGCAATAAGAATCCCGATGTTATGGGAGGATCCGTCATCATTACTGGAGTTCGGATTTTTCTTGTAACCAAGTTCTTCTGCTTTAGCAAGAATCTTAGTCCTTAAATCTTCACTCACTCCGTCTTTACCTGATAACGCTTTAGAAACAGACATAACTGTAACATCCAGTTCGTCTGCAATGTCTTTCATTGTTACTAGGTTTCTCATTAAGGTTAGTATATATCAAAAATAAAGTTAACGCAAAGGTATTATTAAACATATTTATAAAAATTGTTTTTTTTTGTACAATAATATAGTTATGAAGACGTATTTTTTTGAAACTTATGGCTGCGAGATGAATATTGCAGAATCTGCAGCTGTAGAACAGCTTTTTATTGCACGCGGATGGAAAAAATCAGAATCTGCGCAGACAGCGGATGTTGCGGTCGTTAATACCTGTTCAATCCGTGAAACTGCAGAAAATCGTATTTTAGGTCGTTTGGGCTGGTTTTCCGGGCTTAAGGCTGTAAGAGAATGCCGTCCGGGTGCAAAGTCAAAAATGCTGGAAGAGGCAGCTGCCTATGTTCAAAATGGAGCAAAGCCTCTTACTCTGATTGTAATGGGCTGTATGGCTGAACGTCTTCTTCAGAGCTTTAAAAAAGAATATCCATTTATTGATTACGTCGTAGGAACTTATGCAAAGCATCACTTTTCTGAAATAATTTCTGCTGTAGAAGAGGGCAGAAAGCCCTTCCAGATTGATGATTCGGAACAGTACCGTTTTGCTTCATTATCAGCTGAGCCAGGTGCTTTCTCAACTTTTGTTCCGATTATGCATGGCTGCAATAACTTCTGTACATATTGTATTGTGCCTTATGTTAGAGGACGTGAGCTTAGCCGCCCTGTTGATGAAATTTTGCATGAAATTGATTTACTCGGAAAAATGAATGTGCGCGAAATCACTTTGATAGGTCAGAATGTAAACAGTTATCATGCAGAAAGTGGCGAAAACTTTGCCCGGCTTCTCAATCTTATAGCAGATCACCTTCGCGAAACCTCTTCGCCAATTAAATGGGTTCGTTTTATGTCTTCACATCCAAAAGATTTTTCTGATGATGTAATTGAAGTAATTGCAAAAGAGAACGTAATCTGCCGTCATATCCATCTTCCGGTTCAAAATGGTTCTACAGCAGTGCTCAAGGCTATGAACCGCCGTTATACACGAGAGCAGTATCTGGAACTTGTAGGCCGAATTAAAGCACGTATTCCGGATGTTTCTCTTACAACTGATATTATGATGGGCTTTCCGGGCGAAACCGAGGCTGATGTTGAAGATACTCTTGATTTAATGCGTCAGGTAAAATATGAATCCGCAATGATGTATTATTATAATCCTCGCGAGGGAACTCCGGCTGCAAAAATGGATCAGATTCCGGTTGAAATTCGAAAGGAGCGACTTCAGCGTGTAATTGATTTGCAGTTGGAACATACTCATGAGCAGATGAGTAAGCGTGTAGGAAGTACTGTTATGGTTCTGGTAGAGGGGGTTAGTCGTGATGATAAGACTGAGCTTCTTGGCCAGACTGAACAGCATGAAAAAATTGCTTTTAAAGCAGACCCTTCAAAAATTGGCAGTTTTGTAAACGTAAAAATAACAGAGCTCAGTGGAAATACCTTCCGCGGTGAGATGGAATAAAATTACGATGGTTGAGTTTGTTGAAAACAACTTAAACTTTAGTAACTATAGGAGTTTATTATGATAATCAGTTTAGTTTTGATTTTATTACTTGTAATTTTCATGGCATTTTTCATTGGTTTAAATCTTTCGAATGCATGTACTTTCTGGTTTTTCAAAACTTATACAGACCTGCCGGTTGCCGTTCTTGCTCTGATAGCTTTTGGAGCCGGAATTATTTTTGCCCTCTTATTTATTCTTGTTGCAAAAATGAGGGCACCTGCAAGTGATGCTGAAGTTCGTGCCCAGAAGAAGCTTGAAAAGAAAGCTAAAGCGGAAGAAAAACTTCGCCTTGCAAAAGAAAAGCAGGCAGAAAAAGAAGCTTCTAAAGAAGCAAAAAAGAAACCTGCTGTGGTTGAGTAGGCCGCAGACAGTATCGAAACCTCTGTCATCCCGAACTTAGGGAGCGGCACTGCGAAGCAGGGCAAAGGGGCTGTCCAAAAGGTATTGTCATGCTGAACCTTCGCAGCATAGCTGCTCGGAGACTCGCTAAAAACAG
>SAMEA3663299__coassemble_156_pt1 | contig 39629 bp, 38 predicted proteins | sample SAMEA3663299__metabat2_high_PE_031 | metagenome-assembled genome bin SAMEA3663299 (sample SAMEA3663299) | pig gut metagenome | biome: pig gut; feature: pig-associated habitat; material: faeces | place: China | collected 2013 | reverse complement strand
TGCTCAATCATTATGCTGCACATCTTGAAGATGATAAGGTTGTTGATTTGGCAAGAAACGTTATGAAGAAAATCTTTATTGACCAGAATGAAGATGAAGAAACCATCAATATGCTGAACAGCAAGCTTGAAGAACTGGATAAAGAAATTGCATAAGGAGAAGCAAAATGGGCATTTTTGGAAAGAAAACTGTAAAAACAAATGATAAAGATAATGCAAAGATTAAGATGGTTGAAGTTTCACAGCTTCGTTTTGACAGAGACTTCAAGAACGTGTTTCAGCAGGAGAATGATAAGGTTGCGGAAATTGCAAATGATATGAGGGCAAATGGATTTGATAAGTCCAGACCGATTATCGTTACTGAGGCTTTTATCATTGTTGATGGACATTCCAGATTTATGGCCGCAAAGAAAGCAGGACTTGAAAAGGTGCCTGTAATCATAAAGAAGTTTGATAGTCGAGATGAAACGATTGAATACGAGTATAAGATGCAGTTGAACTCCAGACGTTTAACAGATGGTGAATATTTTGCCGCCTTCTTAAAACTTGATGAAATACGACGTTCAAATCCTAATGCACAAGGCTCCTCGGATGAGGCAATCGGACGACAGCTTAATAAGTCTGCACGCCAGGTTTGTAAGATGCGTGAGATTGCAAAGAAGGCAGACTCTACCCTTCTTGAAAAAATTCAGAACGGCAGTATTTCCATCAACAAAGCCCATGAAATGATTAAGGCAGCAGAGGCTAAGAAGAAGGCCGGAGTTGAAGAAGAAGTGACTGATGAAAAATCATCCAATACAGGCAAAGGCATCAATTCTGATTCTTTCAAACTTGGGATCCTTTTTGTTCTGTCAGAACTGGAAAAAGGAAAGAAGAAATCTCAGATTATGAAAGACAAGCGAATCGCAAGACTGGAACTTGGAGAATTGAAGCTTAATGATGAAGAACTTTCAAAAATATCACAGAGATTCGGAATAGCTTAAATGGAGGTAAATGAACATGGAAAAAATGGATTATTCATGGTATAATATAGGTATGGAAGAACGACAGAGCTTATTAAAGCAAGGCTGCATTAATATTTGGATTGATGAAATTGTACCTTGTTTAAAAGACACTGTAACTGGAGAAATGAAAGAAACAGTTGTCTTTAAAATCGAAAGCCGTTCATATTTGAAGCAATATACAGAACAAAACGGCTGGCAGATTAATTGGATTGAACTTCCTGTTGATGTTGAAGTTTATGAACTGGCTCTGAAAGATACAAAGGAAATCCAGGGTTTGGTTGCCGTAAAGAATGACGTAAATTCGCGAGCAGCGTTTTTACATTGGGCTTGCACTGCACCACAGAATAACAAACATGACTTTGGTAAACAAAAGTATTCTGGTGTAGGCGGACATCTGTTTGCAATTGCAGCAGATAAATCTGTTCAATGGGGATATGAAGGAGCCATGCACGGCTTTGCATTGAATAAAGAATTGCTTGAACATTACATGGAAACATTTAATGCAGAGTTCTTAGGGATGTTACACGATTATCAATTCTTCATTAATGAGATTAATGCTAAAAAACTTTTGGAGGTGTATAACTATGAATGGAACTAAAACATTAGAAAGACCAAAATTCTTAGAAGGTGTAGAACTTCCTAACTCGTACTATGAAACTCCAGATCCATATAAAACTGCACCTTCTTGCAATGTAAATCTTCTTGAACTTTCAAGATATGCAAGAAAGATTGGAAAGAAACTTGTTGAACTAACAAAAGAAGAAGTTCAGCAATTCGCTATTGTTTAATTCTTTTAGAAGAGGCTTTCAGTTTGTTTGACTCAGACTGAAAGCCTTTTTTATTTTCTTTCAAAGTTTTTGTAATTTTGTATTTTGATGGAATCTTTTAAACGCAAAGTTGCGTTCAGATTATTTCAGAAAAAACTTGCTGAAAATGGCTATGAATTAGTAGATTTATATAGAGTGTCATATAATCTTGAACAGAAGGAGTTTAACTATTATGGATATCGCACAAAAGTATCGAATTATCTGGAAAAATGAATATTCCGATGACAACGATGATATTCTTACACATAAAAAACGATATCTGTTTCTGTTAAAAATGGTTTTATCTTCTGTAAATAAAAAAGACTATGAATACTATGATGATCCTAGAGAAATTCCAGAATATATTGAATTTGCAAAAAATACCTATATGCAAGATTTCGATTATGACAGATGTTTCTTAAATCTAGATTTTCAATTTACAAAAGAATACAAGAAATTAATTGCTAATCAGTTTTTGGAAAATAGCCATAGACCTAAACAGAAACTTCGCTCTTTTACATTAATTTTATCTTCTATTTCTTTTGTAGCATTAGTATTCGGAATTACTATCCATTTAAATCAACAAACTACAATATCTTTTTTCCTTTTTTGCATCAGCATAGCATGTCTAATATCAGCAATTACACTTAAACTTTATTGCAAAGGAATAATAAAGTGGACTTGGTTAGTCTATTTAATAGATATGCCAGTAACCACTTTTTTAGAAAACCTTGAAGAAGAGATGAACATAGTTGAAAACTCATCGAAGTCAACAACTACATCAATCCGAAAAACAGAAAATGATTCTTTGTTACAAAAGAACAAAACTTATAAAACAATTTCTGAGATTTTGCCTAAATTGAAAGAAAGCATTCTATTTCTGATAAATAATGATTTTCTGTATTATGATGGCTCATTTCTGAGAAGAAACCCAGACACTTTTCCTGAATATTGCATAAATTTGCTTGCGCATGAAGAATCCATAACCGGAACAAATTTTAAAAGAATTCATAAATATTTCAAGGAACTATTTAATTATCCTGATATTAACAAGATAAGCGTTCCTGGAACATCAAGTCGTACTACATGGTATGCAATTTTGCCATTACTACAAAATAATTTATCCTTGAAACACGATTCTTAGTTTTTCATATTAAATCTTATTTTTTCCCTAATTATTCCCCATTAAACTCTGATAGATTCAGATTATCGCGGTTGCGATTGTATATCGCATGGTACCTTTAATCTAATTCAGATTCTTGTCATCAATCCAGATGACAAGATGACTATGGAGGACTTATGAAAGCCTCAAACTATGCCATCACCGAATGGCCCGATAAAACATTATTCACTCGTCAGGAGACAGCTCAAATTTTAGGTATAGGTTTGTCTACTTTAGACTCCCTCATCTCTTATTCAGAGCTTCCTAGAACTATCGTTCATAAAAGAATTCTCGTGCATCGCAAGGATTTAGAATCCTACATTTCATCTTGCAGAACCACAGTATCCGGAGGTGCTAAATGAATGAAGAATTCTTAATTCAACTGTTGCAAGACATAAATAATGAAAAGATTCGATTTGGAACTTGTGATGTTCGTTTTACGTATCACGATGGAATTATTCAATATTACGAAATCAGCACTTGCAAAAGACGTAACGTTGGACACAACAAGAATGTAAAGCAGGAGAAAAATTATGGACATGAAAAATAATTCAACATTGCCAAGTTATTACACTATTCTTCCCGCTTGTATTCGGCTGAACCCTAAAATAATTCCAGGAGCAAAACTTCTGTGGAGTGACATTTCTGTGCTTTCCTTAAGGAAAGGTTATTGCTATTCCACAAACGATTTTTTCGCTCGGATTTACGGAGTAAAAATTCGAACCATAAATTCCTGGGTAAGAAATCTGAAGCAACTTGAATTAGTAACCATCACGCACATTAAAATGAATGATGGAAAGAAGTTAATTCGACATATCAAGCCTAATACATCACATCCAGAACTAGCTATTTTTTTTCTAAGGAAGGAAAAAAAATGCTTGCTGCCTATGAAAAAAATATGCAATTATCCCATGAAAAAAACTGCACAGAGAATATTACAAGAAATACTAATACAAGGTTAATAAAGGGCATCCCATTAACTGAGTTAACTTCTGTAGATATTGTTTCGGAAGCAGAATTAGATAATTGTATTTTTTAGGAGGCAGGTAGTATGAATCATGATATTAAAGCTTCCGATTTTTTTGACATTCTTGAAAGACTCCCTATTGATTATTCTCCAGACAAAGAAGCTATGCTACGAAAACTTGAAGAAGAAGAAAAACTTGAAGTTATTCGCAAACGACTTAGTTATTATCGTTCTAAAGAAAGTGGTGTTCCACGATTTCTTTGGAATGATTCATTAACAACATATCATCCTAGAACAGAAGAGGAAAAAACAAATTACGAAAAGATTTTGACTTTCGTAGCTAATGTTGAAAATCATAGCACCTTAATTCTCACAGGAAGATGTGGAACCGGAAAATCGCATTTGGGAGCTGGAATCATTAATTCTTTAGGCGGAAAAATGATAGATGCAGATACGCTTCTTCTTCAGGTTGATTCTGGAGACAACTTTAAGTCTTCTGAAAACAAACTAGAAATTCTTTCAAGATTTTCAACTTACAAATTACTTGTAATTGATGAGATTGGAAGAAGTATGGATGTCATAAAGGAAAAAGGCTATTTATCTTACATTATTCGTAATAGATACAATAACCGCCTTCCAACAGTTTTAATTTCAAATCTAACAAAAAAAGAATTATTGAAATTCTTTGGAGAAGCTATTTTTGACAGATTCCAGGAAACATGCATTTATCTGGAATTTACAGGAGAAAGTTATAGACCAAATAAACGTGATATAACTTTGTAATTTTTTTATGCAGAACTCTTTTGATTCCGGCCGAACAAAAAGCTTCTGTACCAATAGGAGATATTATGACTTTTAATACAATAACTAACTCAATCAAAAACAAGATAGAGAACATTCAAAAAGCAGACCAGAAGAAAAATCTTAAAATCAAAGACATTACTTTGATTCCTGAATTTGAGAAACTTCTGGCTATGGACGATTCTGTCGTAAATGCTATGACTGAATCTATGAAAACCGAAGGCTTTAAGCCAGGCCACGAACTGCACATCTGGGCACATGATGGAAAGTTTATCCTGATTGATGGACATACCCGCCGCCATTGTGCAATTAAGGCTGGTCATACATCTGTTCCCTGTATCATCCATCATTTCGATACGCTTGAAGAAGCAAAGAAGTTTGCAATTCGTGAACAGACTGACAGACGCAATTTAAGTGGTGAGTCGCTCCTTCAGGCCATTGCTACTTTCAATTTTGAAAAAGGCAAAGGTAACGCCGGAGATGAAAAAGGAAAAGCCAGTGAAATAATCGGTAAGCAACTGGGCGTATCTTCGAAGACTGTTGAAAAGGCCCGCGTTGTTCTCAAAGAGGCAACTGAAGAACAGAAGGAAGTAATCCGCAAGGAAGAGCTTTCTGTAAATCAAGTCTATAATCAGATTCGGGGAAAGGCTCCTTCAGAAAAGACAGAAAGCAATAAGCCAAAACTTTCAGCAAAAGAAAGGGCTTTTGCCGATGGAATCCGTTATGCGATTGCACAAATCAATTCCGGTATCAGCTTAAAAGCTTTGTATCATCAGACAACGGATAACCTTGATTATTCAAAGATGACAGCCAGTTTGAAGGTCGTAGATTTTGAAAAACTTTTTAAAGAACCGGAATCTCCTTCTGTACTAAAGGAGGCCTAGCCTATGGAAGAACAGAAGAAGTATGGCATATTCAGGATTGAAAAGATAAAGCTTTGTGACGGTGGCGAAGCAATGGGAAGATTAAAACACGCGTTCCGTGAATTCAAAAACGATTCTTTTGATCCTGAACTTACAGAAAAGAACCTTGCCTTTCAACATAGTTCTGCAAAGGAAGTTATGAAGGCTTACAAGGAACGGATCCAGTCCATTACCACAGAAAAATATAAACCACCTAAAAATGCTGTCGGTCTTTATGAGTGCATCGTTACATCTACTGCTGGTGCAATTCCAGAGGAACGTGAATATGAATTCTTTGAAAAGACATATCAGCAGTTGTGCAGGACCTTTGGAGAGAAAAATGTTCTTGCAGGAACCTCCCACAAGGATGAGACCACGATTCATACTCATTGGTTCATTACACCGATTTTCAACACTACAAGCGTTCTTCGCAGAACTCGTGAAGAAAAGAAAAACGGAACCTGCAGGACAATCACCCAGCCGCAGCTTAATGCAACCCACTGGACAGGAAACCCAGCACTGATGAGTGAACTTCAAGATACGATGTGGGAAGGAATCTTCAAGGACTTTGGACTTGAGCGCGGAGAAATCGATTTGACTTCGGACCGTACAAAGAAAAAGAAGAATATCCGTTCTGATATTCGTAAACGCGACCTTGCACTTTCCAAAAAAGAAAAGTCTTTGGAGCGAATTGCGGAAAATCAAAAGAAAGAAGGTGAACGGCTTGAAGAGCAGAGAGTTTCCCAGAATCAGCGGGATGATGATTTTCTTGATAAAAAGAGGGCTTTTCAAAATGAGAAGGCTGAATTTGAACAGGAAAAGGAAGGTGCAAGTCAGAAGGCTGTGGAGCAATAGGATGAGTATATGAAATCTGAAAAGTTTCAGAATGCTGACTTTCCACAGCTTCCTACTCCAGAATCCAAGGAAGGAGTCTGGAGTTATCATCTGAGAATTAGACCTGTCTTTGATGCAATTGTTTCTAAGGCTAAACAGTTTTTAGAGCAGATAAAATCACTCAAAAAAAGTCATCAGGAAGAAATCCAGAAACTCAAAGATGAACATCAGGCTGATTTGGAAAAGGTAAAAGACAATGCTGAAGCTGAAAAACAGACTGCCGTAAAAACCGAAGTTGAAAGTGCAGTTCTTGCAAAGGCGGCTGAAAAAGATGAAACCATCACTTCCTTGAAAGATGAAATCCAGAAGGAAAGGACTGAAAAGGAAAAATGGTACACCATGCTTTTCAGAAAGTTCACAATCAAAATCGGCGGAAAGCCTGTTGAAGTGAACAAGGGCTTGACGGATGCTTACATCGAAAAAAGCACTCAGTTAGCCGAATGGGAAAACAGGGACGGAGATGAGCTTATAACTCTTGGAAGCAGTTACAAGAAGTATCGGGTTCATAACTGGAAGGACTACCTGAGGGAAAAGGCCCGCCCGCGAAGCCTTGACTATGACATGAGCCGTTAAGTATCATACCTGCTGAAGAGGTTCTGCAATCGTTGCTGTCTCCTCGGCAGGTATTTTTGTTTGCGAAAGGTTTCGCTTTCTGAAAATCAGCCGTTTTTTGAAGAAAAACCCAGTGTTTGTCGCTGTAAGCGATATGTACGGTTCTATCAAACCGTAACTCACTACGGGATGATACCAAGCCATCACCCCTTCATTCGCCACAGGGGCTAAAACGCCCCTTTTGGATTACCCCGCAGGCAAGGCAACCTTTCCCGCACCCTATCCCTGAAAATCTTAAAAGCGAAATGTTTCTCTTTCCTCGCTTTACGATTTTCAACAGCCCGTTTCACTCTGCTGTACCTCCGAGCAACGCCCAGCCGTTGCATCCCTGCCAACATTCTGTTGGATTGACCAGACGTTTCACTTCTGGACTTGGCCCAACGTTTCGCCGTTGGAGCACGACCAAGCTCGGCTTGGATTTTCCGCACAAAATCAAAAAGATGTGATATAATAGATGAAAGGTAGTTTTAAAATGTCTTCAGATTTCAATGAAAATACAAGAGTTCAAGTTCCGGCTGCATTGCATCTTTGTAAGCTTGGTTATACATATCTTGATAAAATAGAAAAATATGACCATAGCACAAATATTCTTACAGGCATTTTTCTTTCACAACTTTCTAAGTTAAATCCAACACTTTCAGAGCAAGACTGTAAAAACTATCTAACTAAAATTATTGGATGTCTTAATAACGAAGATTTAGGTAAAGAGTTTTATTCTTATGTTTCAACCAAATCAGGTATTCGGCTTATTGATTTTGATAATCCAGAAAATAACACATGGCATGTAACAACTGAGTTTACATGTGAAAATGAAGATACAAAAGATAATTTCCGTCCAGACATAACTTGTTTTATAAACGGACTTCCACTTGCTTTTATCGAAGTAAAGAAACCTAATAATCACGAAGGAATGAAGGCTGAGTTCGATAGAACAAATACTCGTTTTAAGAATAAAGCTTTCAGAAGATTTTTTAACATCACACAGTTGATGATTTATTCTAATAATCAGGAATATGATAACAACAACCGTGTACCAGTCCAGGGAGCCTTCTATTGTTGTACAGCGAAAGAAAAAGCATTTTATAATGTTTTTCGTGAACAGGATAAAAACTTTGTCGCAAAATATCCTTATGAACAGATTACTGATGACATTGTAAAAAAAGTATGTCGCCACAGAAACTGTCAGGCTCTTCCTTCCCTTCCAGAATTTACTACCAACTGTAAAATTGATACTCCAACAAACCGTATCCTTACATCTATGTTATGTAAAGAACGAATTCTTTTCCTGCTTCGCTATGGTTTTGCTTATGTAGAAAGAACCATCGAACTTGAAAATGGTGAAAAAACAACTGAACTTCAAAAACACATTATGCGCTACCAGCAGATGTTTGCTTCACTTGCAATCCGCAGAGCTTTGGACAAAAGAATAAAAAGCGGAATCATCTGGCATACACAAGGTTCTGGAAAAACAGCACTTGCATATTATTCTGTAAAAAGTCTTACGGACTACTTTGCTAATAAAAACATTGCTGTAAAGTTCTATTTCATCGTAGACCGTATTGCCCTTATGGAACAGGCAATTGATGAATTTGCAAGTCGAGGTCTCAATGTTCGTTCTGCTTCCAGCCGAGATGAACTTATGGCAGATTTCCGAAGCAACAACCTTGTAGAGAATAAAGAAGGTGCTTTGGAAATAATGGTCGTTAATATTCAGAAGTTTAAAGAAGACCACACTCCAGTAAATATTGAAAACTCATATAACACAAAACTACAGCGCATTTTCTTTATTGATGAAGCTCATCGTGGATACAATCCAGAAGGTTCATTCCTTGCAAATCTTTTGGAAGCAGATAAAGATGCAATAAAGATTGCAATGACAGGAACTCCCCTTCTTCATGAAGAGCGTGAAAGTTGGCGTGTATTTGGCGATTATATTGATACATATTACTACGATAAATCAATCGCAGATGGTTACACACTCAAACTTATGCGTGAACCAATTCAGACAGTTTACAAGGAAAAGCTTACTGCAATTCTTGATGAACTTGCTGGAAATGTAGAAGTTAAGAAATCAGATATTGATAGAGATACAATTATAGAGCATGAAAAATATCTGAATGCTCTTATTGATTATATTATTGATGACATTCGTAAGTTCAGAATCGAAAAAGCTGATAACACTGTTGCTGCAATGGTTGTTTGCAAGACAAACCAGCAGGCACGAAACTTCTATGACCTTTGGTGTAAGAGATACGATGAAGCAAAGAAATATGAAGAAATGAAGCTTGCCGGAACTTATGATCCAATGAAGGCTCCAAAAATCGAAAAGCCATTGCTTGCAACTTTGATTCTTCACGATGAAGGCGATAAAGAAGAACGAAAGGAATACATCGAAGAATTCAAAAAGAAACAGACTATAGATGTAATCATTGTAAACCAGATGCTTCTTACAGGCTTTGATGCACCTCGTCTTAAGAAGTTGTATCTTGGCCGAAAGCTAGATGGACACGATTTGCTTCAGGCACTTACTCGTGTAAACCGACCATATAAAGATTTTAAATACGGTTACGTTGTAGACTTTGTTGATATTAAAGAAAACTTCGATTCCACAAATGACCGCTACTTAAAAGAACTGAACCGTACAAACGATGCTGCAGAAACTGGCGAAGAACTTCCTGTTGGAACAGCGGTAATAGAGAGAGAAGAAGAAATCAATCAGAAAATTCAGGAAATAAAAAATGTTCTCTGGTATTATGATGTTTCAAATCAAGAAGAGTTCCGTATTCAATTGGACAGCATAGAAGACAAAAATGTTTTGTACGAACTTCGCACAACTCTTGATGATGCAAAATCTCTTATAAACAGAATTCGTTCAAGCGGAGATTCTGAACTATCTGAAAAAGTTCGCAATATGCTTCCTGGCACAATTCCAACTTTAATCACAGAAGTAACACATCGTATTGAACGTATTAATATGCTGGAAGGTAATAACCATAAAGATGATGTAAGCGGAATCATTAACCTTGCTTTGAGTGAAATTGACTTCAGCTTTATAAAAGGTGTTCCAGAAGAACTTGCAATTGTAATCAATGACCTTAAAGAAAAGTTCGAAAGAGTACAACGAGAGTTTGAAGGTAACTTTGACCAAAAAGAAGAAAAGTATGTAATACTCTCAGATGAATTCCGTTCTTTCTTCCGCAAAAAGGGTTTTGTTCCTGCAAATGTAAAAGAAGCAAAAGAAGAAGTTCATTATATGGATGAAGTAATGGCGAAGATTAAAGAAATCAATGCCAGAAATAATATGCTTAAAAAGAAATATAACAATGATGAAAAATTTGTCCGTATTCAGAAACGCATTCAGGAAGAAAATATTACTCGTTCAAAACCAATAATGTCATCTAATGAGATGACCTTGTGCGAAAATCTTTATGAAATGAAATGCCTTATCGATAGTTACGTTGATTTGAATCCTCATATTGTTCAGCCAAGCAGTGAAGCAAAATTCAAACAGGATGTCATGAGTAATGTAAGTAAAAAACTTTTCGCTCTTGGTATTCAGGCAGCAATCGATGACAAAAAATATTTAACAAACTTAATATCAAATGAATATATACATCAGTATGAGACTTACAGTTTCTAATTTGATATTATATTAAAAAAATGGGAGACACCATGGCAGACGCAGAACTTAACGCAAAAACAATTGCCCTTATTGATTCCTTAAAAACAACAACCGGAGAATACGGTCTTGCAAATGGCGGAAGTGAATACCGCATAATTACCGAAATCTTTCTTTACAAATTCTTTAATGATAAATTCGGTTATGAAGCAAAAAATATAGACAGTCCATATAAAGACAGACTTGTAAAAGCAGAAAAATGGGATGCCGAATATGATACTTTTAGTGAAGATGAAATAGAAGATTTATTTACTTATCTTCCCGGAAATATTCCTCGCTTAAAGCCTCATCAAACATTAGCACATCTTTACAATGCTTCTGGAAATGGTGATTTTTCAACTTTACTAGATTCTACACTTATTGAAATTTCAAGTCTTAACTCAGAAACTTTCTCTGTAACAACATCCGGAAAAACAAAAGTTCAAATTTTCTCAGCAATTACAACAGAAGTAAAAGATACAACAAAGCGAGACAACTTTGCCCGTTCTCTTATGAGTGCAGTTGCAAGCTTTAACTTTGAATCAGTATTCAATGAAAAGTATGACTTCTTCAGTGGAATCTTCCAGTATTTAATTAAAGACTATAACAATGCTGGCGGCGGAAAATATGCCGAATATTACACACCTCGCGAAATTGCAACTGTAATGGCAATGCTTCTTCTTGAAGATAACAAAGAATACAAAGGTGCCACATGTTATGACCCATCTGCTGGAACAGGAACTTTGTTGATGGCTCTTGCTCATCAGATTGGAGAAGACCGCTGTTCAATTTACAGCCAGGATATATCAGATAAATCAAGCGAAATGCTTCGACTTAATCTTATCCTTAATAATCTTGTAGGAAGCCTTCCAAATGTTGTTCAGGGAAATACGCTTCTTGAGCCATTCCACAAGGAAACTGATGGAACACTCAAAAAGTTTGATTTTGTAGTTTCAAATCCTCCTTTCAAATTAGACTTCCCAGAATATCAGGAAAAACTTGCAAGTGATGGGGTTAGATTCTGGGCAGGAGTTCCAAATAAAGTAAAGACAGTTGATCCAAATAAACCTAAGATGGCGATTTACACCTGTTTTATTCAACATGTAATTAACTCTTTAAAATCAACTGGACGTGGTGCAATTGTTGTTCCAACAGGATTTATTACAGCAAAATCAGGCGTAGAAAAAAATATTTTACAACGAATTGTAGATGACCATATTATTTTTGGTGTAGTAAGTATGCCAAGCAATGTTTTTGCTACAACAGGAACAAATGTAAGCGTTCTATTTTTTGACCGTACTGAAAAGAAAGATGACGACAAAGTAATTCTTATTGATGCTTCAAAACTTGGAGAAGAATATAAGGAAGGCAACAACCAAAAACGCCGTTTACGACCAGAAGAGATTGAAAAAATTGTAAAGACATTCCGCAATAAAGAAACTGTTGAAGATTTTAGTGTTGCAGTAACTTACGATGCAATCAAAGAAAAAGGCTATAGTCTTAGTGCAGGACAGTATTTTGATATAAAGATAGATTATGTTGATATTACTCAGGAAGAATTTAACAAAAAGATGAATGAACATAAAATGAATCTCAAAGCCATGTTTGAAGAAAGCAAGAAACTAGAGGATGAAATTATTGGAAATTTTGACAAATTGATTTTTGTGAAATAGATATTTTTAAATAATACATAATTAGGATTTATAATAATGAATATGAAAAAAATACGACTTGGTGATTATATTTCTCTTATTACAGATTATCACTCAGGAGGTAGCTATCAGACCCTAAAAGAAAAAACTAAAATACTTCATGAGCCTGATTATGCAGTTTATGTACGAACAATAAATTTTGAGAACAATAATTTTGATTCAGATTTAGTTTATTGTGATGAATCATCATATAATTTTTTAGAATACTCCCACGTAAAAGAAAACGACATTTTAATGAATAAGATTGCAAATCCAGGAAGTGTTTACCTGATGCCAAAAGTTTCATATAAGGCAACGTGCGGTTTGAACTTATTCTTAATACGATTGAATGGTATTAGTCAAAGATATATGTATTATGTTATGAAACATAACGAGAACTACATCAAAAGCCAAGCACATGGTACATCGACTAAGACCATTACCAAAGATGAAGTTAGAGATTTATCATTTTATATCCATGATAAACCTGAAGAACAAGAAAAAGTCGAGAAGACATTAAATAATATTGCACAAAGAATTTCTCTTATTAGAAATATAAACAAAGAATTAGAAGCCATGGCAAAAGAAATATATGGCTACTGGTTTATTCAGTTTGATTTTCCTAATATGAATGGTACCCCCTATAAATCTTCCGGTGGAAAAATGATCTGGAATAACGAACTTGGACGAGAGATTCCAGATGGATGGAAAGTTCAAAAACTTACTGATTATCTAGTTGAATCAAATAAGTCAAAAATACAAGTAAATCAAGTAAATGATAGTGTTGGAAATATTCCTTTTTTTACAAGTGGTAATGCAATTCATTATGTTAATGATTTTTTAGTTGATGACTTAAATATATTTTTGAGTACAGGCGGTAATGCTTCGGTACAAATTTATTTTGGAAAGGCATCTTATTCAACTGATACTTGGTGTATTAATTTTTCTGAATATACAAGTTATATGTTCATATTTATTCAATCAATTATTGGATACATAAATGATAATTTATTTACTGGTTCTGGTCTTAAACATTTGCAAAAAGATAAGTTTGGAGATATTAAGATAGCAATTCCTCCTGAAAATGTTATAAATGCATTTAATAAAACTGTGGTTAATTTATTTAAGATGAAAGCTGCCAATATGAAAAGTAGTAGAATTTTAAATGAACAAATGAATGAGCTTCTTCCATTATTGATGAATGGACAAGTGAGTGTAAAGGAATAGACTATGAAGTGGTATGAAGTTGTCGGTTTAATAGCAAGTGTTCTCTCAATTATATCAGCTTTTTTTGCAATACTGTCTTGGATAAAATCAAGAAAAAACAAAAACGCAACAGAAAAAATGAGAGATGATATATATAAAAAATTTGCTAGTCTAAATGATGTCCAACTTATGAATGAAATAAATTTGACAATAAAATCCATTACAGATAGATGTTTTGGGAAAAATAAAACAACAAGTAGTCTTGGAAAATCAGGATTTAATGATGTTTTGCAATTATTAAATAAAATCAAAAGCCAACAGATTTTTAATCAATCTGAAATTGCAAGCCAAGTAAATAAAGGAATTAAAATATTAAAGAAATCATCTTTAACAGATGAACAAATAATTGATTTAACAGATTGTTTGACGAATATTTCTAGAATTATAGATACAAAAGAAAGGAGTAAATAACTATGGAAAAAGATATTTTACAGGCTTTATATTTTATTCGAAAAAATCAAATTCTCCAGTTTTATAAATTGAACCCTGAGATTTCGGGTTATTCAAAGAGTTATATGTATGCAATTTCTCATGATTGCTATCCTATGTTTCATTCAACTGAAGAAACAGATATATATTTGGATTGTTTTTCTATAAAAAAGGATTTTTTCAACGAATTCATAAAATATATTGATGAAGAATGTTGGCTAAAAAAAGAGTACAAAACGTTTTATCAATTGGAAGATAGATTTGGTAATGGGAAGCGAGCGGATATGGCCATAATACTTAGGTACTGTTATTTGGATGGTCGTTTTGATGACAATAATTTTTGGGAAAAAATAACTAAAAATGGAGAATGTCCCGTTGAATGTAGAAGTATCTCTGCGGAATTTGCAGATTGGGAGATATATTAGCATGGGAGCAAAAGAAAGAATAGAAATAAAGTCATTAGCAGGTATCAATATAAAATGTGATACAATTGCTACTGATGATACATATATTCATATTTATTTTATTAGCGACGAGAACAATAAACCAGAGTTATTTACATCTGAATATCAATTATTAAATGAGTCAAAATATCAGAATTGGGGAAAAGGTATTGAAGTTCGTTTTGATCGAGATAGTGCTCATCGACCACCAGATCCTAACAAAGACCATATACATGTATATTGCAAAAATAAACAATTATTTGCATTGAATAGAGATGGAACTGCACATGATGGTTGTCATGGAATTTATATATCTCAAAAACTAGCAAATAAAATAAAAGATGAATTTCCCGATTTTAAAATTCCGGAGAATAGGCTTATTGAATCGTTAGATATTGCAGATCATTTATTGGCAGAGGAAATTTATTATTTAATTGATAATCAATAAATTTTTTAATGTAAAGGAATAATCTATGAAAATCACTTTTGAAAGTATGTTGGAAAATGCAGTTGATTTCTTCAACGAATCCCTAATTTGTTACGAACATCAAAAATATAAATATGCAATAATAAATCTCTGGGCAGGAATACTTCTTTTGTTTAAGTGTAAGTTGTATCAAAAAGAACCATGTTTAATTGTAGCAAATTATGATGATTGTCTGTCTCCGGATTTAAATTTTACTTTGCCTGAAGCAGAAAATTTGAAAAAAACGGTTGATTTTAAGCAAATTGAAGATAGGTTCAAAAAACTTGATTTAGAATCAGATATTTATAAAAAATACAAACAATTAGGTGTCTTTACTAATATACAGCGAATGCGAAATACCGTAGAGCATTGTATGAATACATTTTCTAGACAAGATATGGAAACATTATATTCAGAAACGGTCCCCTTTATTATTGAGTATATGCATGAAGATTTAGGATTAAAACCTTATGATTATTTACAGGATTGGGATTCCTTCCTTGCTATTAAAAATATAACAGATACTTGGCAAGAATATGTTGAAAGATTTTTAGATGAAAATATATCAAGTGACCCACATAGTCTAGATTCAACACCAACATGTGACTGTCCGAATTGCCAGAGTACAGCTGTTTTGGTAGATGGAATTATTCATTGTGAAAACTGCGGATGGGAAACTTCTGATTATTATATCTGTTCAGAATGTGGTGAATTAATTTCTGACGGTGATTTTAATTATATGGCATCTTCTGGAGAGGATGATGATTTTGGAAGAATGTGTTCTATTTGTTTTGACAATTTAATAAACAAAGACTAAAAAATAAATTCTAAGAAGGATTAAAGTCATTTAGGGTGTTATTAAATCCGAATAATTCTCTGAAATACTAATTTTTTCATAAAAATATCAACTATATACTTTTCTTGTCACTAATATAGATAATTTATTATATTTAAAATTAGGAGTCTTTATGAAGAAAATTATATTCTGTGATATTCCTATGAAGAGTAATCTCAAGCCAATGGTTTACAAAGGAACTGGTAATGCAAATTCCAAATATGACCAGCCTGTTATTTATCCGATTAATGCTATTCTTGCAGATACTATTTCTAAACAAGATGAAATAAAAGTAGTTCTGCTAAGAACAGAAAACGCCACAGAAAATAACCAGAAAAATAGTGATTTATTTATTAATGAACTGAATTCTATCAATTCAAAAATTGGTGCGAAAATCACTTACGATATATTGGATTCAGAATTCAAGGAAACAAAGAATAATCATGAACTCAGACTAAAACAGATGATTGATAAAATAGATGACAACTCTCAACTATTTGCAGATATAACATATGGCCCAAAACCTTTGCCAATGGTTCTTATGTGCGTTCTTTCTTTTGCAGAAAAATTTTTGAACTGTGATGTAAAATCTGTTGTTTATGGAAAAGTTAACTTCACAGGTGAAAATATATCAAACCCAGAACTTTATGATGTAACTTCTCTTTACTATCTCAATAATCTGACTAGTTCAATGGTTGCAAAAGACAGTAAAGATGCCAGAAAAACTTTGGACGAATTCTTTGCATTATAGGAAGCAAAATGGAAAGCAGAAAGTCCAAAGAAGAATATGAAAACAAAATACTCTCAATATTTACGGACATCTCAAATTTCCAGGATAAAAATTCTATAGAATTTCAAAAGTTGATTCAGAAAATATATACGCCAATTTGGAAATGGACACTTCTGTGTTTTGATGAAGAGGATGTACGAAATGCTGGAATAGAGATATTTCATTGTATAAAACGATGTATTCTTAATTATCAACAAGCAGAAGATCATTCATTTATTGGCTTTTTATACACATGCCTTGAAACAGAAATAAAACATAAGAAACAGCGTGGTGAAGTTTCAAAGCTCAGAATGTGCAGTCGGGAAGAATACAATAAGGCTGCAAAACTTATTAAATTAGCAGAACAGATAGGTAAGAATCCCAATAATCAAAATGTTCAGGAATGGCTGTCAAAACAATTTGATTTATCAGTAGAACAAGTAAAAGTTCTTGTACTACAGTATTATCAATCTCAAATTGTCGAAGAAACTTCAACCTCCTGTTCTTCAGATAACGAATCTCCCGTATCTGTTTTTGATACTGATTCAGTAAGAAACAATCATCCATCACCAGAAGCCGTACTTATTTCTTTGGAAGATGTATCTAATACTTTAAATATTATTGAGGACGAATTTAATTTATGCCAGACCAGACAGAAAGTTTATCTGGCAAGTTTTATTACTCTCAGAACGATTACAGCTTTAGAAACCAAATATGAAGTTGAACAGATATATGAAATGCTCAAGATGCGCTCTTTTGCTGAACCTACATTGCTCGAGTATTTATTTACAAAAAAAGAACTGCCTTCTCAAAAAGAGTTATGTGAAAAGTTCAACAAAGACGAAGGCTATATTAGCAACAGAATAAAAGAATTTTTCGAAAAAGTTCAGAACATAATATCAAGTACTTAAATAAATGTGACTATATTATGTGAATAAATAAATGCTGTATCGGAGGTAAAAAGTTATGGCAACAAATAAACACGACAGGATTGAGAAACTTTTAGATGTTTTAGGCTCAGGCTTATATGAAAAGGAAACTGCTGTAAAATTAGGATTACTTACAGCATTGGCCGGAGAAAGTATGTTTATGCTTGGAGCACCAGGTTGTGCAAAAAGTATGATAACTCGAAGAATAAAGGAAGCTTTCAAAGCAGATGATAAAGATGGCGTAAAGTATTTTGAAACTTTATTGAATCAGTTCACAACTCCAGAAGAAGTTTTTGGAAACATTTCTCTCAAAGCATTAAATGGTCAATTTATTGATGAAAATGGCAAAAAGATTGAAAAAGAAGAATATCGCAGATTAACAGAGGGTATGCTTCCTGAAGCCGATATTGCCTTCCTCGATGAGATCTGGAAAGCAAGCCCTGCAATTTTGAATACCCTTCTTACTATTGTAAATGAAAGAAAATTCCATAATGGCAGCAAGGTTATGAATGTTCCTCTTAAAGCCTTGTTTGCTGCTTCAAATGAACTTCCTGCTAAAGGGAAAGGTCTTGAAGCACTCTATGATCGTTTTATCTTTAGACTTCCTGTTGATTTCATAAAGAATGAAGATGACTTTTTTGAAATGATAGATCAGCCAGCTCATGAAGAATTCAAACTCAATGAGGAAGATAAAAAGCTTCTCATCTCTAATACAGAATTAAAAGAATGGGCTAAAGAAATTGATAAAGTCACTCTCTCAGAAGTTTCAAAACAAGTTATAAGTGCCATTCGTAAGGAAATGACTTTGTTGAATGATGGCATGTCTGACGAAGATAAAAAGAACGGAGAACTCTTTGAAGTCGGAGACCGCCGCTGGAAGAAAATAGCCCACATTCTTAAAACATCTGCTTTCTTGAATGACAGAAATGAAGTTGATTTGATGGATTGTTCTCTTATTGAAAACTGTATCTGGGGAACTGAGAAACAGCAGAAGAAGGCAAAAGAAATTGTTGAGAAGTGCCTTAAAGAAAATGGTATTCCATGTGATTCAGCTATAGAAGATATTCAGGAACAGATTGAAGAATTTACCGCTAAAGTTGATGAAGAATGGTTTGAACTCACACCACAACTTTATGATATGCCTGATGGTCATAAAGCATACAAATTTGTGAATCCTATGCAGGTTTCATTTGCAGATCGTTCTGTATTACCTGCGTATATATCTAAAGATTTCAAATGGCCAAATTATTCAGATAGATACGGAATGCTGTATGATGCAAATGGAAACAAGCTTGGACCAAATAATAATTTTTCTTTTTCAGAACTCAAAGTTTCAAAAGATTCTGTTACTTGGACTGACTGGTGGCGAAACTGTAATTATAGAAGCTCAGATGCAATTCACACTTTTAAGATTGAAATGTGCTACGGTGGAGATAAATTAAAAGAGTTTTCTGATATTGCCCATTCAACTTTACAGAAAAATTTTACAAAAGATAATTATACACCAATAAGCAATTGCATTAAAACTGAAATTGATAAGTTGAAAGAGCAAAAGGAAAAAGGTGCCGTACCATTCAAAGCAAATCTTTTTGCAGATCAGAGCTATAACACAAGTATTACTTCAAAAATTGATGACTCAATAAAAGACCTTGAAGATAAACAAGTTGAATTAGACAAGCAAAAAGATCGTTATTATAGTGATGACCTTGAACCAGAATTATCTGTTGGTGATGTAATTCTTAATGATGGAAGTATTTTTACTGCAAAAGAAATTAAAAATCTTTCTGATGAACAGAAAGAAAATGTAATTGCAGTTGTTTGTATTGCAGATGAATCAAAATATGCCATTGGAGTAAACCAATACAGTAAGAAATGGACTGAGATAAAACAGTGCTGCAGTGATTATAGTACTAAAGTCGCAGATGATTATTCAAAAGGCTGGATTGTTCCAAAAATTGAACTGTTACAAAAAATTTGGGAAAACAGAGATATCATCAATAAATCATTAAAAGCTGTAAATGGTGAAACTCTTGATGGTAAAGAATACTGGTCTTATTCTGAAACTGAAGATAAATCAGCTGCTTTCTATCAGTTGTTTGATGAAAGAGGACATCAGGACCACACTACAAAGGATCATGAGTATACAGTTTGTGTTATTCGTGATTGGCGAAAATTTTAAGATTTGAGATATGAATAAAGAACTTAGCATACAGGATAGAATTTCTATCCTGCAGCAAAAGTATCCTAATGGAATATCAGATGTATCTACCCTTTCCGAAGAACAGAAAGCCTGGTTACAAATAACAATCCAAGCTATATCGAATTGTAAAGAATTTAAGCTTGTATCTAATCTCCAAAGAATACACAACAGACTGATTCATTCTTTGGAGGATATTCCAGATAAAGAACTTCAAGAAATGGCATCATATATTTTTAGTAATATTGATGAAATAAAAGCATACAAAAAGGGTTAGCAAAATGGGGAAGAGAGAAAAGCAATCTCGTATATATTGTCAAAAAGCACTTACACCTATTAGAGCTATATTAGAAAAATATCCGAAAGGAATAAAAGATATTCATTCTATTTCCGAAGAAGCTCACGCATGGATTCAAATAAAGGTTCAGCAATTCAGAGAATGTATAAAAAAAGTATACTTTCCAAACAAGCCTGTATGGTGGGAAGCTATGCGCATAACAAGAAATAAAATTGCACATCAGGAAGAAGATTTATCTGATTCAGTTTTGACCTCAATACTCTCTACCGTATCATCGAATCTTTCCAAGATAGAATATGACTTGCTTACTAATATAAAACGTTACCGACAAGATTCAAAGAAAAAACGTCGCTTTGAAAATCTTACATCATCAGCATTAGGTTCTGAATCTGAAAAGAAACAGTTTGTTGATGCAATGGAAGAATATACAAATCCAAATATCCCAGAAGATGTTAGAATTGAGTTTCCAAAGAATAAGTATACAGAACTCGGAGCTTCAATTCTCAAAGAAATTTCTTCACAAAACAATATTTTGGAATATGAAAGAAAGCATACAGGACTTTCAGAAAATATTCAGACTGACATTCTTGAATGGCTTGAGAAAGTAAATAAATACTTAGTGAAAGAAGATCCTTTCCAAGAAGAAGCATTTTTTATTGAACAGCAAAAACTTCAAGCCGCAGAAGATATTGCAAGTGATCTTATAAAAGACTCTTCAAAGATGGAATATCACTATAAACGGCTTCCATCTATAAGTGATTCGAAAAGAGGTGCTATCGAAGCAAGTACTGTAAATTTTGACTTTTATCATAATCAGTTCGTAAAAGAGGCCAAGCTGGTAAAGTCTAAGAACGAAAAAGGTGATGAAGTTGAATTGCTCAAATGGAAATCTGCTGACAAGCTGGAAATCCTTAAAAGAAATATCATTTTGGATTTAGAGCAAAATCTTGTTGATAGAAAATCAAAATGGGAACTAGCGCAAATTGATTCAATGCGAAAAGAATTCTTAGAAAAACTTTATTCAAAAATTAATAAGTTTATGAAACTTGAAAGTCTCCTGATGCCATTTATTAAAAATCTCGGACGATTGTGGGATTTAAGCGAAGGTACTTTTGAAACTAGTGGATTTGAAATTCTAGACACTTTTGCAAAGTTACTTGAGAATGATGAATCCTTAAAAGAATTAGCTGACCTTTTAGGAAAACAAACTCGTGCTCAAATCTCTTATGAAAAAGAGTTACGCGATAAAGTAGTTATAAAATCCAGTTGGCAGCCTAAACATGCATATAAAGGTGAAATAAACGGTCTTCGGTTTTCCAATGATATTTCCTCGGTTTTACCAAGCGAATTATCTTTGATGAATAACCCGGCCGCAAACAAACTTTTTCAATTGAAGTTCGCACAGAAACAACTCTTATCGTATGACTATCAGCGAATGGAAGAAGAACAAGAAGAATCAAAAGAAAAAGAGGAAACAACTGTAGAAAAGAAAGAGCCAAAAGGTCCGATTATTATCTGCGTTGATACAAGCGGTTCTATGCATGGAACTCCTGAGAATATTGCAAAGACTATAACCTTTGCACTCTCAAAGATTGCTATTGAAGAAGAAAGAAAGTGCTTCCTGATTTCATTCTCCACTAACATTGAAACTCTTGATCTTACAGATTTTTCAGCTAACCCAATTGGCAAGCTTGTTCAATTCCTTAGAATGTCTTTTCATGGTGGAACAGATGCAACACCAGCACTTAAACATGCTGTAAAAATGCTTTCAGAAAACGAATGGAAAAATGCTGATGTTCTGATGATATCTGACTTTGTAATGCAGTCATTGGATAACGACGTAAAGACACAAATAGAATCTTCACAGAAAGATAATACAAACTTCCACAGTTTGGTAATTGGTAGTTCTGGAAACAATGCAGCAATAAATTGCTTTAATCATAACTGGGTTTATGATGTAAACAATCCTCAAGCTAACAGACATCTTGTAGAACAGATTCATGAAATCAAAATGCATGATTCAGTAGCTATTGTCTGAATTGGGATAAAACATATTTTTACTAAAATCGTTAGCAAATTTATATAGCGACCGTCGGGCACTTTTCCGACGGTCAACTTTTTACGTAATAATTTTACGTAATTTGTGTTTTTTATTGGTTCTTATTGGCTTTCATTGGCTTGATTTCAAAATTTTTTAGTGGTATAAATAAGCATCAGGCTTTGAAATAGACACTAGTGAGGCTTATAAGAGCCAACTAGCTTTGGGCAGACCGACCTCCAAGTGCCCCTCATAACCCGGAGGCCGCAGGTTCGAGTCCTGCCCCCGCTATACTTAAAACTTCCTGAGATTTCGGGAAGTTTTTTTATTTAACCTAACTTGTTGAGATTTCATAACAGGGCTCGAAGCGGAGTGAGCGACCAGAAAATTGCGAGCAGTGGCGCAGCAATTTTCTGGGAAGTTGCCATGGATGGCAACTTAGCGAACGTAGACGGGGTGGAAGGAGCAGACAGGAAGTCTTCGACTGGAACCCCGAGTCCTGCCCCCGCTATACTAAAGCACTTGGAGAACTCCAGGTGCTTTTTTGTTTAACGCATAACTAAAAAAACTAGGATAATCCTCCTCCACAAACAAACATTGTAATATCACATTTTAAACTACAAGTTTACAGATTTCCACACAAATCCGTGCTATCCTTTTATATATGCGACCTACAAAAAGTAAAGAACGTCTTGCTTATTACAAACATTTACTCGCTATCGACAAAAGAAGGATAGAATTATCATATCGTGAAAATGTTGAAGAAAACTATATCGAAATTCCCAAAATGCTTATTGGATATAAAATCAAGCTTGTTCCTGTAGATTCATTAAAAAATCGAGATGATGGACTCGCCGAAGCAGTTGAAGCTGCTTCTTCCTGGTTCAAATTTTCTGAAAAACCATTCAGATTGTGTAATTTGAAAAATTATCGATGCGAGTTTAGAAATAATCTTCATTATTTGGATTGCTTCGAAAAAGACGAGTTTGAGAAAGTTTATTTTCAAAATAGAGTTTTTAAGAAAGGGCATCTAAAACTTCTGGACATTGGCGAAAAAGATTACCAAAAATTGAGTGACGCTGCAAAGAAATATTTTATTCAGGGCTTTGATAAATACGATAAAAGAGGAAATCCTGTTTATATCTATCATCCTGTTATTCCAAGAACTTACATTCGGGAATTTGAAGAAAAACTCTTTTGGAATCGTCTTTATATTCCAGATAGTGAAGCTTTATCAGAAAAGAAAAAGCTTGATAACTGGCTCAACTACAAACGTAAATGTGAACTCTGGCACTATGAAGGTTGGAAAACAAGCCGCTATTGTAAATGGGAACGTAATATCACGCATAAACAAATCCGTGCTCAAACAAAAATATACTTAGTAAAAGCTATAAAAGATTATTTAAATACAGAATAATTAAGCTAATCTTTTTCACTCAAATTAAACTAACAGTTTAATGACAAATAAAAATATATTTGCTAAATTGTAAATACAAAACAAAGATTAAAGTCGCTGGCCCTAAGAAGCCGAGCGCCGTGTCTCATATTTTTGCAAACTTGAGACAAAAACCCGTAACACGTCGTTGGCGTGAAAATATCTTTTATAAAGGATAATGGAGTTTTTGTTAAGGGAGTAAAATTATGTTGAAGACCGTAACCATTCAAAGGCCAGTTGTTGATCTGAAGGCAACTGGAGTACAAATCAAATCACTCAGAACTAAATGTGGCTACACTGTTCACGATATTCAGGCTGTTTTCGGCTTTGAATATCCACAAGCTGTGTATGCATGGGAAAGCGGAAAATCGATTCCTACAATCGACAACTTGCTTGTGCTTGCTCACTTGTTTGATGTTTCAATCGAAGAAATTGTAATTCAGCGCATGATTGAAATTGAAGTTTCATGCGTTTCAAACAAGATTGAAAAGCTTTGCCGCAAGAATTGTAACGATTGTAAACTTCAGCTGAGTGCTTGACTTTTATAATTACACGATAAGATAAATAGGATAAATAAAATGAACCGTGCAAAGCTTAACGAATCAATAATCTATAATTCTCAAATGACTTTTGCACGTAGCGGAGGTAACGGCGGTCAAAATGTGAATAAGGTAAACACAAAAGTTCATCTTGTCATTCCTGTTACTTCACTTGGCGGCCTTACAGATTCAGAACTTGTTCGACTTCGTTCAAAACTGGCCGCCAACATCAATAAAGAAGACTGTCTTTTTCTTGATGTTGATGATGAGCGTTACCAGGAACGTAATCGTGAAATTGCACTTTCCCGACTTGAACAAAGAATAGTACAAGCTCTTGTAATTCCTAAAAAGAGAATAAAAACAAAACCGACTCGTGCCAGTAAAGAACGTAAATTAAAACTTAAGAAAATCCGTAGCGAGATAAAAAAGAGCCGGGGAAGGATCTGGTAGATTTCTAATTATTCTTGTACAAATTCCCCAAATTCTTCTTTTGCAAATCCAAACTCCCGCTCTCCAAACAGCACAAGCGTAAGTTCTTCAAACTCATTCTGGTGTATCTTCATGGCTTCAACCGCTACTTCAATAGCCTCGCGTTGCGGATATCCGTAAACTCCGGCAGAAATCAAAGGAAATGCTACTGTTTTAAGCCCTCTGTCTCTAGCCAGCTTCAGCGAGCTTTCATAGCACAAAGTTAACAGTTCCCTTGCCTCATCAGGACTATGCTGATAATAAACAGGCCCTACAGTATGAATTACAAACCGCGCCGGCAATTTGTAGCCTTTTGTGATTTTGGCTTCGCCTGTCCGACATCCGTGGAGTGTACGGCATTCCTCCAGAAGCTCCGGCCCGGCCCCTCTGTGAATAGCACCATCCACACCACCACCGCCGAGCAGCGATGAATTTGCTGCATTCACAATTGCATCACATGAGAGTTTTGTTATGTCGCCTTTAATGATTTTGATCATTCGCCTAAAACCCCTTCTTTACAGCCTCTTCCATAACAGATTTCAGTGAAGCGGTAAAGAAAGGTTGCAGGCATTCCTTGAAGATTTCTTTGTCCAGGTCGCTGTTGTGTTTGATGTACCAGATTATCTGGGCGCTCAGGAGAGTTGTATAGCTGTAGCCGGCGAAGGTTTTAAAGTCTTCGGTCAGGTGAAGGTTGTTTTCTTCTGCAAAATAATCGATTGTTGCTCGAACGCACATCATAAGGTCTCTTTCAAAAATAATTGTAAGTTGCTGCTCTCCAAGAGACTCATAAGCACACTGGCAGAGCGAAATATTTTTATCAATATAATCAAGAACAAAATCCATAGCCTGAGGAAGAGAGGCATTTGCTTTCTGGAATGAATCTACAATATTCTTTACTTCCAGAGAATACGTAAAAGAAAGCAGATCGTAGTTATTCTCAAAATGATAATAGAAGGTGTTGCGGTTGATATTACATTCTATAACGATATCCTGCACCGTAATTTTTGAAAAAGGTCTGTCTTTAATCAGACGTTTCAAAGCTTCTGCCATCTGAAGCTTTGTTTCTGAGAAATTTACATTGTTTGACATATTCGACGAAAAATCGTTCATAAATCTATTATTAGACATTCGCGAAAATTTGTCTATTGTCTTATTCATAACATTTTATTAAATTCCAAACTAACAAGCAAAAAAAAATAAGGGTGATTTGATTTATAATAATGAAAAAGAATTCGTTAAATGTATTACGGAAAAACAAACTTGCACGTTATTCTCTTTTTGTTGCACTTGCAGCTATTTTTGTTCTGCTGACAATCCTCGTCACACGGAAAAAGCCTGTAGAAGAGAAACCAGATGCTATACCAGCCGTAGTTATTCAAAAGCCGATAAACGGAACACTTATTGAATCAATTACCATTTCCGGTTATGTCGAAGCCGAAGCTATGATTCCGGTTGTTCCTTTTGTTTCCGGAACCATAATTGAATATCCTGCACGCGCCGGAGATTTTGTTGAAAAAGACACACTTCTTGCAAAGATTGATGATGAACCTTTCCGCCAGCAGATGCTTCAGGCACAGGCCGCATATTTTGCTGCAAAAAGCACTTTTGACCGACTCGAAAAACTTTTTAAGGCAGGTTCTGCAACCCAGCAAAATTATGATTCAGCAAAGGCCCAGGCAGATGCTTCTAAAGCTCAGTACGACCTTGCAAAGCTTCAGCTTGATTACACAGAAGTTCGTGCCCCGGTAGACGGCACAATTTTGATTGCTGACCAGGCCGTTGGAGGAATTGGAAATCAGAGCCAGCCGGTTGCAGTTCTTGCAGATCTCGCAAATCAGGTTGTACGCCTTAAGGTTCCAGAAAAATATTTTGACCTTTTCACTCTTGAACGCGATTCGCTTCAGGTAACTATTACACGCCCTGCCGAAAAAAATATGTTTGAAGATGCAGTTACATCTGCCACAATCGAAAACATTGCACCTTACGTTTCACCACAGAGTAAAAACTTTATTGTAGTTTGCCACCTTGATGATCCGGGAGACCGCTTTCGTCCTGGAATGTTTGTAAAAGTTCAGGTTGCTTATAAAACATATAATGATGTTCCGCTTATCAATCTTAAAGCCCGCAAGATGGATGGATCTTTCTATATATATGATGAAAAAACAAAAACCGTAAAATATATCGAAGGCGCAAGCTTCCCTAACGATGGAAACAATTTTATTGTGCCGGAAGAATATCGAAATTCATATATTGTGATGGATGGACAAAACTTTGTTTTTGATGGACAGAAGGTTCGTCTTTTTGATGAAGCACTAAAAGAAACTCAATCTGATGCTGATACAAACAACAGTTTTGTTAGTGGAGAATAACAGATGAAGGTTTCTGAATTTTCTGTAAAACATCCAGTCATTATCTCCATGCTCCTGATTGTATTGATTGCATTCGGCTTTTATTCTCTGAGTGGAATGCGTACAGAATTCATGGAAGATATTTCCATGCCACAGGCAATCGTATATACCGTTTATCCTGGTGCCAGTGCTGAAGATGTCGAAAGCGATATCACAAAGGTACTGGAAGATTCTTTTGTTACGCTTCCACATTTTAAAGCAATCGACAGCCAGTCTTCAAATTCTCTCAGCTGGATTCAGATTACCTATGCAGACGGCTATGATCCTTACGACCAGCTCACAGAACTTCGTAACCGTATTTCTGAACTTGTAGATCAACTCCCGTCTGGAATTTCTGGTGAACCTCGTGCCCTTGTTGGTGGTATGTCTATGCTACCGATCATTAGTTATTCAGTAAGTGCCGGAAACGATACCGCCAGACTCACCCAATATTTACAAGATGAAGTCACCCCTCTCTTAACACAAATTGACGGAGTTTCGCAGGTAACTATTGATGGCGGGAAAGAACTCGCAGTTAATATCAAAATAGATGTTGATTCTTTGACCTCTAAAGGCATTGCCATTTCCACAGTATATCAGGTCTTGAATTACGGTAACGTTAATCTTCCTCTTGGAAATGCCAGCTATCAGGACAGAGCAATTCAGGTACGATATGCCGGTGGCTTTAATTCTCTGGAAGATGTAAAAAATCTACCGGTGGGAGTTGGAGATGGTTCTACCATTATTCGACTTAGTGATGTTGCAGATGTTAGTCTCTCCTACCCGGAAGAAAACACATCTGTTTCAGATGGCCGATATCCTCTTACAATCATCAACGTAACTAAGCGACTCGATGGCGACACAATTAAAATTGTGAAGAAAGTTAAGAAGGCAATTTCTGAATGTGAAAAAAATACAAACGGCGCAGTTCAGTTTCATATAATCAGTGATGACAGCCGCCAGGTTTATGCTTCCCTTCGTGCCGTTATCAGCAGCGGTGTTATGGGTGTAATTTTTGCCGTACTCGTAATTCTTCTTTTTATGGCAGACTGGCGTGCAACTCTTACAATCAGCCTTTCAATTCCACTCTGTATTTTGTTCAGCCTGATTGGTCTTCGCATTCTTGACATCTCATTAAATCTTATGACCCTTTCCGGTCTCGTAATTTCACTTGGTATGGTTGTAGATGGCTCCACCGTAATGCTGGATCAAATTTACCGTTACTACAAACGACGCGACCAGGAAACCGGTGAAATGGAATATACCGTAACACAGAGTATCTACAAAGGCTGGGATGAAGTTTCCGCTTCTATTCTTGCAAGTGCCGCAACAACAATCGTTGTATTCATTCCGATTGCAATGCTTGGTGGTCTTATAGGAAGCGTTCTTCACGCAGTTGCCGTTACAATCATTCTTGCAATTTTTTCTTCGTTCCTTGTAGCAGTTGTGATTGTACCTTATCTTTTAAAACTCTTCCTTTCTGAAAACGGACCTAAGGTAAGAGGCAAGCCTCGCAAGTTTGACCTCGTCATGGATAAAATTGAGAGAGGCTATCGTCGCGTTCTTACCATCTCACTCAATAACCGAGGCTTTGTTCTTTTAATCGCAGTCTTCCTTTTGATTTTTTCAGGATTTATAGCACTCAGACTTGGAATCAGTTTTATTCCTTCAACAGACTCAGGTGAATTTTATATCTCTACAGAATTCCCTATGGGAACAAAAAAAGAGCAGACACACGAAAAAATGCAGATAGCTCAGAATCTGCTTTATCAATATGTTCCAGAAATCGATAACGTAGTAATTTATGAAGGGCAGGGAGATTCATCAAACTTTTCTTCAGTCTCAACTCCACACTATGCTTACACTCATGTTGTGCTTGTTCCGGTTTCTGAACGTAAACGAAACGTTCATGAAATTATGCTGCAGATTCAGGAAATCTGGGCTTCTGTTTTACCAGACTCAAAAGTTTCTGTTCAGAACGGTGGTTTTGATAAACTCGTTGGTTATGTTTCTGATGGTGGTGGTTATGGTATTACGCTGATTTCTGAAGATCTGAATGTTCTTTACGAAACTGCCAGCCGCATAAAAGCTCACCTCGAAAATGACCCGGAAGTTGTAACTGCAAAACTGGACACTGATTTTGATACCAGCACTATGGTTATTGATATGAGCCAGGAATACTTGAGTTCGCTCGGTATTACAAGTTATGAGGCGGGAATTACTTCTGCTATTCTTTTCCAGGGAATAGATTGCGGCCGTTATAAAGATCTGGAAAGTGGCCGCCGTTACGACTTGCGTATAACTTCAAACATTACAGATGACAACATTACCGCAGATGATATTTCTAACCTGCACATAGTTACTCAAAACGGACAGGATATTTCTTTTGCAAATCTTTCAGACATTCGTGTTGAAAAATCAATTTCACAGATTAACCATTCAGACCGCGCAAAGAAAATTACAATTACAGCCTCTCTGATTAGCGAAGATACAAGCGGCGTCTCACAGCGCGTTAATCAGTTTATCGCAGAAAATCCACTGCCAAATGGAGTTCACTCAAAAGCCGGCGGAATTATGGCCCTTATCGGCGATATGATTACACCAATGATTTCTGCTCTTCTTATTGCAGTCTTCCTGGTTTACACAGTTATGGTAATCCAGTTCGAAAAGTTCCGCCAGCCGCTTTTGATTATGGTAACAATTCCATTCTGTTTTATTGGAGTTGTTGCAGGACTTTTGATGTTTGGTTCAACACTCAACCTTCTTTCCCTGCTTGGACTCATTTCGCTTGCGGGTGTTGTTGTAAACAATGGTATCATTCTTATTGATTATATTAATCAGTTGAGAAAACAGCGCCGTCAGGTTCTTGCCAGAACAAAAGGAACACAAAACAAAGACGGCGAATGGGAAATCATATTAACTCCAGAACAGGAAGAAGAACTTTTGCGAACTTCTGTTCTCGATGGAGCAGCCAGCCGAATCAAACCGATTCTCATTACAACGCTAACAACCCTTCTCGGCGATATTCCTATGGCTGTTGCAAAAGGTGAAGGTTCGGAACTGTATGCTTCTATGGGCCAGGCTATTGCGGGTGGACTTTTAACTTCTACCCTTATCACTTTGATTTTAATTCCAGTAATTTATTATATATCTGAAAAGAGAGGAAAACATGTATAAAAGAATTCTTAAAAAAATTGCGAGTGCTATTGCCCTCACCACTACCCTTATTCTTACAAGCTGCTATTCTGTTTTTAATGGCGGAACCGGCGGTTTGATTGTTGATGCGGAAAGCACTTCTACTCCAAAAGCAGGAATTGCAAATGTCGATATCTATGCATTTACAGACTGCGAGCTTAGAGATGCTAATTATAATGCCTGGATAGAAGGAACAGTTTTTGTTCCGACAAATTGTTATTACGGACACACGACTACAAATGCAAACGGAAACTTCACAATTTCAAATCTGGTATGGAAATCAACAGATCCTGATTTTGGAAAAGATGCTGATTATGCCACAATCTTTCTTTTGTTCTATCATGAAAATTATGGTCTCACAAAAGGACAAACCGTCATCACTTCAGACAGCACCAGCGACACGGTATATGCAGAACTTACATCTGTTAGAAAGACAACAGCATTAAACATCAATATTTATGATGTTTCAAATTCCGCCCTCACTTCAGAAAATGTTCTTGTAAAAATAAGCGTTCCACAGACCACAGACACAATTTCTACAGCCGCCCCAAAAGTTTATGAGCAGATTATAAGTGGTTCAGGAATCATCAACATCAGTTACCCTCGCTGGAAAAATGCCCAGGATAAAATTGACAATATCGAAACAAAACCAGAAATAAGTATAAGTTATACACAAAGTGCAGATACGATTTTCTGGAAGGCCTGTGCCAATGCAGATAATGACACTCATAACTATGCATTCTTTGATGACAATTTCTCCATTAAAAAGACAATCAACAATTCTGTTTACACAATTTCGCTTTATGGTAAATCAACCAGACTCAGTATTCCAACTGTCAACGGAACCTACGGAAGCCCAACTTCAACTGCAAGTGACGGTGTAATCATAAGTATGAAAGCAAAAGATGCTTCTGGAAACTTCGCAATTGATTGTGGCGAAACTTCAACTTTTGCACAGAATGTTGATACAATTCACGGAAGCTTTAGTGGACTCGGAAGCGGCTATTATATTACAGATACTGCATACACTGGAAAGTACACAAACATAGAAGTTCAGTTTTATGCAGATGGAAATGCCATCGGCTTTACAAGAACCTTACGTAGCGATACTGCATCTTATAACATACGTTTGTAATTGCAATTTCATTATTCTTTTGAGGACTTATAAATGAAAATTAAAAAATTTCTTTTTACATTTTTGATTTTCTCAATTTTTAATATTTCTATTTTCTCTCAAACTGAAACCGATGAAGATACTAAAGAAATAGAAGAAACGGAATCCGCTACTCCAATTGAAATTGAGCCAACCTCATCAGACCTTCCTTCTGATTTTGAAATGGAATATACGCTCGATACCCTGCTCACAGCTACAAATCAAAATCATCCGGAACTACTTAAGCTCCAGGAAGAATACAGACGCAGCCTTCTCGATGTAAAAGATGCCCGTGCAGGTCTTGGTCCTTCAATTGATCTGCAGGTTAGCGGAACCTATATGGTAAATCCTCCTGTAGATGCAATTTATCTTAATGTTGATGAAATCGTAAACTCAATTCAGTGGAATGGTATTAAGCCTCAGACCCGTGGTCAGCGTATCAAAATTTATGATGGTATGGAAAACACTTTATATAATTTTCAGCTTTCTCTTACCCAGCCTATTTTCACCTGGGGAAAAATTACAAATGCTGTAAAACTATATAAACAGATTTCTGAAATCAAACAAACTCAAATTACTCAGCAGACCAGTCAGCTCGAAACAGAATTAAAAACCCGTCTCATAAGCATATATTATCTGAACAGGATTCTTGAAATTATCAATGAAGAACAGACTTATGCCGACCGAATGATTGAAGTAAGCGAGAACGCAGAAAAATCCGGAATGCTTTTACATCAGGATTTTGTTGACACAAAGATTCAGGCAAAGGAACTGGAAATTGCAAAACAGGATTTGATTGAACAGATGAATGATCAGCTGCTTGAGCTTGAACGAATAACCGGCATTGAAAACCTTTCATTTGAAAAAATTAATTATGATTTTGTTTCCGAGCTTGAAGAAAGTTTTGATGCTCTTATGAATTGTGATTCATCACAGCTTGAAGAAGAAGTTCTCTCAGGTAATCAGTCTTCTATAAAAATGCTCACTCAGCTTCAGGAAGTAAGTAAGACAGCAGAAAAAATTGCAAAAGGATATGAAAACTGGAAACCTGACTTTGCACTCCAGATGAGCGGAGGATATTCCGGTTCACGAGTTCCACTCTTTGAACCAAACTGGCGTCGCAAGGATGATTATTCCCTGAATATTTCAATAGGCCTAAAAACTACAATTTGGGATGGCGGAAAAAAACTTCGTGACGTTTCCAGGAAAACCAGCGAGGCAAGAACTGCCGATATCAACAAACTTGATGCCCGTTCTACAATCAGCAAAACTTTTAATTCACAGTGGAATGCCGCTCAGGTTTGCACAATGAAAATTGAATATCAGGATTTGAAAATTGAATCTGCAACTGCAAAAATAAATCAGAAACAAGTAATGTATGAATCCGGTTATGGTTCTGAAACTGATGTTCTTTCTGTAAAAATTGAACGCTGCAATGCCCAGATTGAAAAAGAAAAACAAGCCCTCTCACGAGCTGCTGCCTGTCTCACAATTGAATACCTGCGAAAATAAGGAAAATTCGCTTTATTACTTGGCTGTTTATCAACAGCCTTTTCGCAGTCTGCAGCAAATGGAAAAGTCGATCCAGCAAAAATCAGATTCAGCCAAAAATTGAAATTCAGGAATATTCTATTGATAACACCAAACATGATTATCACGGTGAAAAAATTATTCTGCCTCCTTCTGCAAGACGTTTGAGTATTAAGTTCACAGGCTTAAGTTTTATCTCTTCTGATCAGATGCGCTTCTGTTATAAGCTTGGAGGTTTTGAACCAGAATATTCTGAATGGTCTAATCTGCGTAATGTTTCTTACACAAACCTTAAACCTGGAACCTATCAGTTTACAGTTATTTCTCAAAATGGAGATGAGATTCAAAGTCAACCGTCAAAACCAATAATCATAATTAAAAAACCTTATTTATGGCAGCGCCTCTGGTTCCAGATACTTGTCGGATTAATTATTGTTGGTGTTGCAGCTCTCATAGTCTGGATAAAAATCCAGCGTATGCGACGTTATCAGATTGAACTGGAAAATAAAGTTGAAGAGCGTACACATGATCTTAAACTTGAAAAGAAAAAATCTGAAAGACTTCTTTTGAATATTCTTCCGGCAGAAGTTGCCAAAGAGCTTACAGAAAAGCCTGGCCAAACAATCGCTAAGAAGTTTCCGAATATAACCGTACTTTTTACAGATATCGTCGGCTTTACAAAAATGAGCGATGGAATGACTGCGGAAGAAGTTGTAACAATGTTGAATAAGATGGTTTCACTTTTTGATGAACGTACTAAACGCGAAGGAATTGATGTTGAAGTTAAAGGCAAAGGCAAGATGAAGACTTACTTCCTCTAGTGTCATTCCGAACTTAGGGAGCGACGGCTGTAAGCCGGCAAAATGCTCCAGTGGAGCATTTTGAGCGAGTCTCCGAGCAGCTGTGCTGCGAAGGGGCAGGAATCTATAAAAAATAGACCCTGAAACAAGTTCAGGGTGACATTTTTTCTTCTAAAAGATATTATGTCTATCATGAAATTTACCTTTAAACAATTCATCGTGCCAAACTTTGGTAAACGTCTTGCTTTTATGCTGCCCGCAGTAATTCTGATGGGCGTATTTGTTTCTCTTCTTGTTGAGATTGGCTGGGGAACAGACCCGGCCTCTTTTATGAATCTGAATATTGCCTCTACTCTGGGCTGGGGACTGGGTAACACCGAAGTCCTGGTTTACGGACTTATGCTGATATTCACTTTTATCTTTGGTGCCCAAATGATTGGCTTTGGTACACTTGCCAATATGATTTTGATTGGTTATGTAATTGACCTCTGCCGCTGGATCTGGAAAAACATAGGTTTTGCCCAGTTTATTTATGATGGCAGCTTTGCCGTTCGTGTAGTGATTTTTACAGTCACACTTATTTTGTTTGTTGTAGTTGCATCAATCTATATTAATGCACAAATGGGAGTTGCTCCTTACGACGCAATGCCAAATATCATAAGTGGCTGGATTCCAAAAATCCCTTTTGCAGTAATTCGTATTTTGTTTGATCTGGCAGCTGTTGGAATTGGTGTAATTGCAGGAAAAATAAACCCTGAAGGAATTCAGGGTTCTATTGTTGGTTCAATTTTGATGTCACTTTTGCTGGGACCTGTAATCAGTTTAGTGGGCAAGCCACTAAAAAAGATTCTCTAACAAGTTCAGCACAGCCCCATGACATATGTGTCATTGCCCGGCTTGACCGGGCAATCTTTTTTATCCAATCAAAGGCTTCTGCTTTTTACTAACCGGCTCACAAGTTAATACAACGCCAAGCTTCTTAAAAATCTTTCTGTCAACTTCACTCAGCATAACTGTTGTATGCACCTGGCAACCACGAAGGTTTGGAAGCTGTTCGATAGCCTTGTGGCAGTTTTCATCTGTTTTTGAAAGCATTGCAAGCGCAACAAGAACCTCGTCCGTATGCAGGCGGGGATTATTTCCACTCAAATAATCAACTTTCATTTTCTGAATAGGTTCTATCATCTCTTTTGGAATCAACTTAAGTTTATGATCAAGACCAGCAAGATGCTTAGTTGCATTCAAAATAAGAGCAGCCGAAGTTCCCAAAAGCTCCGAAGTTTCTGAAGTAATAATAGTTCCGTCAGCAAGCTCAATAGCCGCGCAGATAGATTTAGATTTTGCGGCACGTTCCTTAGCGGCAACGGTAACCCTGCGATCATCAGTTGTTACTCCAGCCTGCTGCATCAAAAGATTGATTTTTTCAACTTCAGCTTCTTCTGCATTGCCTTCGACAAGGCGGCCGACAGTTTCATAATAGCGGCGGATAATTTCCTGCTTACTTGCCTCGCAGCAAACCTTATCATCAACAATACAATAACCCGCCATATTTACGCCCATGTCTGTAGGCGACTTGTAAGGGTTCTTGCCGTAAATACCCTTGAAGATTGCATCAAGAACCGGGAAGATTTCGATATCGCGGTTGTAGTTTACTGTGGTTTTTCCGTAAGCCTCGAGGTGCCATGGGTCAATCATGTTTACGTCGTTGAGGTCTGCAGTTGCAGCTTCGTAAGCAAGATTTACCGGATGCTTAAGCGGAAGATTCCAGATTGGGAAGGTTTCGAACTTAGCATAGCCGGCTTTAATTCCACGCTTGTTTTCATGATAGAGCTGGGAAAGGCAGGTAGCCATTTTTCCGCTTCCAGGGCCTGGCGCTGTAACTACAACTAGAGGACGGCTTGTTTCAATATAATCATTTTTACCAAAGCCTTCGTCGCTGGCAATAAGAGGAACGTTTGAAGGATAGCCGGGAATTGTATAATGATAATATGCTTTAATGCCCATCTTCTTAAGGCGGCTGCGGAAGGCTTTTGCAGCTTCCTGACCGGTGTAATGGGTAATTACAATGCTGCCAACCATGAGGCCGCGGTTCTGGAATTCATCGCGAAGGCGGAGAACGTCCTTATCGTAGGTGATTCCAAGGTCGCTGCGAACCTTGTTTTTTTCAATATCAACTGCTGAGATTACAATTACGATTTCCGCAACGTCGGCCAGCTGCATGAGCATTCGCAATTTACTGTCTGGCTGGAAACCTGGAAGAACTCGGGAAGCGTGGTAGTCATCAAAAAGCTTTCCACCGAATTCCAGATAGAGCTTATCGCCAAACTTGGCAATCCTTTCTTTAATGTGTTCTGATTGAATCTTAAGATACTTATCGTTATCAAACCCGTTTTTCATACGGTATCTAATTATATCACATTTGTTATCATTTAACAACAATTTACTGTTTATCGTCTTCATCCATTTCGTCTTCTGACATTTCTTCATCAACACCAGAACGATTACGAAGATACTGAAAATACGAAATATTTTTTTTGTTGCATTTTGCAATCAGATCCAGATCTTTGTGGCCTAAATCAAGCTCAATAGCCTTATCCAGATAAACTTTTGCCAGATCATTTTTTTTGTATTCAAAATTTATCTGAGACTGAGCAATGTAGACAAGATATTTTTCGCCTGGAATTACAGCACATTTTTCTGCATTATTAAAATTCTTTTGCGCTCTGCCTTTTCCACCACCAGCAATTGCGGGAGCGTAAAAACACCAGTTACCCAAAGATACATAAGCGCTTGTCCGATTTGGATTTACAGCTGCAGCCTTTTCATAACAATCTTTAACTTTCATGCCATATAAAAGAGTTGCTGCTAATGAACGAGTCATATAATAAGCAGTTACATCTCCAGTGATTAAATACAGCCAGTCGCAAATTTCATCCTTATTTCGAGCATTAATACAGGCAAAATTATTTTTCATGAGCCTTTTGATTTCTGCACGAAGCTCTTTCTGATTTCCATCGGCATTCAAGGCATGTTCGTAATACTCAGCATAATAAAGACTTTCAAGAAGACACTTTTCCTGATCAAAATCTTTCGCATAAGCAGGAAGTTCTGCAAGAGTCTCTTTTTTGAGTTCATCGATTATTTTATATGCAACCTCATGCTCTTCGCTTTTTAACGTCACACGGTAAGTCACAAAATCTTCTACCTTCTGTAAGGTATAATCTGAAATTACGTTTTCAGCAGAAAGAAAAGTACAACAAAGATAACAAATTATAAAAAATAAAAAAAAACGTTTTTTCATAAAAAATAAAAATGGGCTGTCTAAAAAGTATTGTCATGCTGAACCTTTGCAGCACAGCTGCTCGGAGACTCGCTAAAAATAGTCCACTGGACTATTTTTGCCCTGCTACGCAGTGCCGCTCCCTATGTTTCAGCATCTACACTACATTTAGAGCTATAGATTCCGAAACAAGTTCGGAATGACACCAGGAGGTAAACTTATTGGTCACCTCCTTCAAAAACTCCAAATATATTACTGATTATGCCACTTTTTGAAAATCAAACTTGTATTAACGCCGCCAAAAGCAAAATTATTTGCCATAACGTATTCAGCGTCAATATTGCGTCCCTGGCCCTGAATATAATCAAGAGGAGCACATTCAGGATCGATGTTTACGAGGTTTACATTCGGATGGAACCAGCCTTCATTCATCATATTGATTGTGAGCCAGCTTTCTACACAACCACATGCACCGAGAATATGACCAATGTATGATTTTGTAGAAGAGATTGGTACTGCGCGGCCAAATGCCTTGTAAACAGCCTGTGTTTCAGAAATGTCTCCGTGAGGAGTTGCAGTTCCGTGAGCATTTACATAAGCAATCTGATCCTTGCTGATTCCGGCATCTTCAATTGCCATTTCAAGACACTTTGCCTGAGTTTCACTGTTAGGAGATGTGATGTGTGAACCATCCATATTTGTTGCAAAACCTGCAATTTCACAGTAAATCTTTGCACCGCGTTTTACAGCATGTTCAAGGTCTTCCAAAATCAAAGTACCTGCACCTTCACCGATTACAAGACCATCACGATCCTTGTCAAAGCACTTTGGTGTCTGGTCTGGAGTTTTGTTCAAACAAGATGTTGCACCAAGAGTATCGAAAATAGCAGCATCTGGAGCAGAAAGCTCTTCTGCACCACCACAAATCATGATTTCCTGGCGTCCGTCTTCAATTGCTTCGTAACCATAACCAATAGACTGCGAACCAGAAGTACAAGCGGTATCGGTAATGATTACACGGCCGCGAATCTGCCAGTAAACGCTCATGTTGCAGGCATTTGTCTGTGGCATAGCCTTAATATATGTCTGGCTGTTGAGGTGGCTTGAATCACCTGTTTCAACCATTTTTGCAAGGTCGCCGATAGCATCCATACTTCCCATACAGGTTCCGTAGGCAATACCAGTGCGTCCGTTCTTAAGTTCTTCAATTACATCATCGCCGTCTTCTGCGAGCAGGCCAGCCATCTGTAAAGCATCGTGTGTAGAAAGAAGTCCGAGCAAAGCAACACGGCCCATTCCACGAACCTTTTTGCGTGGGAAGCTAGGAAGTTCCTCATCAAAAGGACAAGCCAGACGGGTATTCATCTTTGTATAGCGTTCCCATTCCGGCATATATCTGATTTTATTTTTACAGGTTTTCAAATTAGCATAAGCAGTTTCCCAATCACGGCCAAGTGCCGAAACCATACCACCGCCAGTAACAACAACACGGCGTTTTCCATTAGGTTTTGTAAATTCCATAATAATTCCTCAAACAAAAATTATAATTAATCGAGTATTATAAGAATATAAGAAAAATGGGTTTAATTCAATTGCCAGTCAGACCGTGAAACAAGTTCAGGGTGACAGGCGTGTTTTTTTACTTACACAGAGCCTTTGCTTCTTCGTATGGCAGCAGTTTACCCCAGACAAAGCCCTGAATGAAGTCGCATTTATGTTCTTTCAAGATTTCGAGCTGCGATTCATTTTCAACGCCTTCCGAAATTACTTCACAGTCCATGATGTGCCCCATATAAATAATAGAATCTACCATATCACTCATAACAGGGTCGTTTTCTATTTCGTCGATCAAACTCTTATCAATCTTCAAAAGACTTACCGGCAGCTTCATCAACTGTGCAATCGATGTATAACCAGTACCAAAATCATCAAGAGCAATCTGAACACCAAGGGTTCGCAAAGTCAGAATATTGTCAATCGTTATATCTCTGGACTCGGCAAAAGAATATTCAGTAATTTCAATTTCAAGATTTTCAGCCGGGAACTGAATTTCCTCAATCATCTGATTAATCTTCTGGGCAAAATTTTCTGTAGCAATATTTTTGGCAGACACATTGATTGAAACGACAAAGTTCTTTCCGCTGGCCTCAAGCACCGGCTTCATCTCTGTCATGGCACGACGCAAAACATAATCATCAATTTCTGTGATAAGGTTTGTTTTTTCAGCAGCCGGAATAAACATTGCAGGACTTACAATTGAACCATCAGGCTTTCTGCAGCGGATTAAAGTTTCAAAGCCACGCAGCTTTTTTCCTTCGGTAATATACTGTGGCTGATAAACCAGGAAGAACCAGTCGTGCGCCATTGCATCCTTAATAAGGAACTCTGCTTCCTTCTGCACAAAATCAGAATTTAAAAGTGAATCATCATAGAAACAAATTTTCTGTTCCTGAGTTTTTCGCGCTTCTGCTAGAGCAATTTCTCCATAACATACTTGGCTTACATTAAAAAAACTATTATTAAAAACAAGTAAAAAGGACTTTATTAGATTATGCTCAGTTTCAGATAATTTTAACACGCTAAAAGGATATTCGCAAATAATTTTATATTTTGTAAAAATGTGGAAAATGGGGTGGGGGCGTTGCGGGGGTGGGATTTGGCTTTGATTTTACCCCC
>SAMEA3663299__coassemble_149_pt1 | contig 40392 bp, 30 predicted proteins | sample SAMEA3663299__metabat2_high_PE_031 | metagenome-assembled genome bin SAMEA3663299 (sample SAMEA3663299) | pig gut metagenome | biome: pig gut; feature: pig-associated habitat; material: faeces | place: China | collected 2013 | reverse complement strand
GATTGTCCCTTTTTCAACGCTCCAATGTCCTTTTTTGAACGCGGTATGCAGATGATGAAAAACTGTGTCTTCTGGTAATAATCGGCGTTACAGCGGACGGGAAAAAGGAACTTATCGCCGTTCATCAGGGAGTTCGTGAAAGTGAGCAGTCATGGCTGGAAGTATTGAGGGAACTGAAATTCAGGGGACTTACGAAAGCTCCAAAACTTGCAATATGTGACGGTGCACTGGGATTTCAGAACGCAGTGGACAAGGTCTGGGGGCAAATGAAGATTCAGAGGTGCTGGTTCCATAAGATGGGAAACGTGCTCGACAAGTTGCCCGAATGTGTTCAGACTTCGGCAAAAAAAGCCCTTCAGAATATGTTTATGGCAGACAAAAGGGAGAATGCAGAAAAGGCATACAATCTTTTTGTAGAAACCTATGAACTGAAATATCCAAAAGCAGTGGAATGCCTGAAAAAGGATCATGATGATTTGTTCAGATTCTACGATTTTCCGGCGGAACACTGGGTTCACATCCGGACATCCAATCCAATCGAATCAATGTTTGCAACGGTAAGGCTAAGACACCGTTCAACAAAAGGAAACGGTTCCAGCACGGCTACACTAACAATGGTGTTTAAGCTTTGCAAGGAAGCAGAAAAAAACTGGAGAAGACTCAAAGGATTTGAGAAACTCCGACTTGTCCAGCAGGACGTGATATTTGTAGATGGATTATTAGCGGCTTAGCAAATGTTCAATTTTTCATCCACAACATTTGACAATTTCTCCTTTTTCGCATCCAGATGCTAGCTTTGAAGAAATAATAGAAGCTTCAAAAAAAGCAGGAGCACACTTCTTTATAGAACAATTGCCAAAAAAATATAATACAATACTTGGTGAACATGGCTGTGGTTTGAGCGGAGGCGAAAAGCAGAAAATTGTATTAGCAAGAGCTCTGTTATATAATCCAAAAATACTAATATTAGATGAAGCAACAAGCAATCTTGATAAATTAAGTGAGTTTGAACTAGAAAACATACTCAAAAAACTTAATAAAGAAGGAATAACAATTATAAGTATTGCACACCGTCTTTCGACTATTAAGGAATGTGATACAATTATAGTTATGCAAAATGGTTCTATAATCCAACAAGGAAAGCATAATGAATTGAAAAAAAAGGACGGACTATATAAAGACATGTTAAGAAATGGAAGTATATAATATGTATATAACAAATATTAAGAAAATACAAAATGTTACAATATATAATGAAATATCACCTACCCAATTTTTTTATTTGTTTCTAACATCAATTTCATTATTTATTTGTATTTTTTTCATATGGGCAAATATTTCTAAAATAGATGAAGTTGTAAATTGTAAAGTAATTCTTAGACCTATGAATCCAGAGTCTTCCATAAAAAGTATCAATAGCGGTCAGATTTATTCAAAATATTTTCAAAATGATGATGAAGTTTCTGAAGGAGATTTACTTTTTACACTTGATGCAACAGTTTACAAGACAGAACTGGATGCGTATCAAAAAGAATTGCTTAAAAATACAAACGATGCGTTTATAAATGAAATAATCTTACAGACAATAGAAAATGAATCTCTTCCTCAAATCAGTAATAATTCTGATGCATACGTAAGGGCAAATTCTTATATTACAGAACTCCAACGGTATCAAGCTGTAATTTCTGATGTAAAAACAAAGCTCGAACGTGAACAAAACAAGCCTCAAAGCCTTAAGGTTCCACAAAATATTACAGACCTACAAAATCAGCTTAATCAAAATGAGTTAGCCTTTGAATCCTGGAAGAATAATCAGAAAATAGCTGCTCTTGATACAAAAAAAGCTTTGCAATCTGCTAAAAACTCTATTGAAAGCCGGATTACAGAACTTGAACGTGCAATTAAAAATTCAACAATTTATGCACCAATCAGCGGCAGAATAAGTGAAGTTACAAAATTGAATATTGGAGACTACCTTCTGGCTGGAGAAGAAATTTTAAGAATCATTCCTCAAAATGATAAAAAACTAAAGGCTGACATATTTGTTGATCCAAGTTATGTAGCAAGAATTAAAGTTGGAAATCCTATAAAAATAAAGTTTCCAGGGCTACCCCCAAGTCGTTACGGAATGGTTGAAACAGAAGTTTCGCTTGTTCCTCCAGATGTAACTTATCAAAATGGAACTGCTGTTTTTGTAATTGAAGCCCAGATTGATTCACCTTATCTTATTGCAAAGAACGGCCAGACTGCAAAACTTATTCCAGGGATTACTGCGGAAGGAAGAATTGTAACAGACAGAAGCACTGTAATGCAGATGGTGCTTAGAAAACTGGATTTTATTAACTAAGTGTGGAATCTAAAAAAATGAGATATAAAAAGAGTTTTTGCATTTTTTTTGTCTGCTGTATTTTTTGTAAAGCTTTCTCTCTTTCTTTTGATGAACTGATTGAATTAACCCTGCAAAATAATACAGACATACTTTCTGCTCAAAATAGTTATGATTCAGCCTGTTTATCTCTAAAAACTTTAAGTGGCGCTTATACACCGCAAGTTTCATTATCATCATCTGCATCACTGCCAGATGAATATAAATGGGATACAACCCCGGATTACTTTTCTTCTTCAATAACTTACAGTCAGCCACTTCCGGGAGGAACAACTCTAGGATTTACGGGAAGTTTTTCTTTTAATTCAGCAGATATTCTGGAAGAACGTTATATTTCTCAAAATCCAAGCATTAGTTTCTCTCTTACTCAAAGTTTATTTCCTTTCTGGGCACAGGGAAAAATCAAAAATCCTGCAAAATTGAGTGCAAAGCAGCAGAAAGACTACTACTACAATCAGCTTTTATACACAAAAAAGACAGTTTTACAGAATCTTTTACAAAACTACATTTATGCTGCAGTCTATAAAAAACAGATTCAAATTTACGAAAACTCAATTTATTTACTTGATAAGCAGATTGAAATATCAAACCAGTTGCTGAAAACAGGTGCTGTCAACCAGACAAGAATAACAGAACTGCAAAGTTCTAAATGGAGCTATCAACAGGATTTAATGAGTGCAAAATCAAGTTATATAAGTTACATTCAAAATCTAAAAACGATTTGTGGAGCTGAATTTGAAAATGATACCCTTTCTCTTGAAAACAAAACGCTTCCAGATCTTGATGATTGTATAAAAGGAATTCTTTTAATAACAGATAACATCGTTGATCCATTAGAAGAATCATACAAATTAAAAATAGAACTCATAAAAACAAATCATACTCTGGAAAAACAGTCTTCTGCCCCTACAGTATCACTTTCTGTGCAGCCATCATGGTCTTTTGCTCAAAAAAAACAGGATGAATGGAAAGAAGCCTGGAAAGATTCCACTGCACCATCCTCATGGTCAGCGACAATTGGAATAAATCTTTCTCCGCTTCTTTCTGCATCCGTTAGTAAAAAGGAGCAGCAATATGAATTGAGCTACCAAGCCGAAGAAAACGCATTAAATGCATATATTACACAAAAGACATTTGTTTTACAGCAATACAAAACTATTCTAGATAACTATAAAATCCAACTTGAAGAAATTTCAAAACTTTATAACACAGGAAATTCAGAATTAAAAGATTTGGAATCTCAGTTTTCAGCCGGAGCTATTTCTGAGCTGGATTTTGATTCTGTAAAAGTCCGAGTTGAAAACTGCAGACTAAACATGGAAATAATTGAATTGTATGTCTGGTTGTATGAAGTGCTTTGTGAAATAAATCATTAACAAATATATAAATATGTCACATAAACACTGTTTTTTGTTTATTTTTTTTTATGCAAATCGCTAAAAATAACGCATGAAAAGTGATTAAATGCACATAGAAATCAATTTTCTCCTTTTCCCCCGTGCCCCCTGGATGTGCTGTGTAAGCTGATGTGTACTGTATAGCTTGGCAGTGCGTACGGTGTGTATTACGAAAAAGGGAAAGGTACTGAAAAACTGTACTTTGTTACGGATTCAGTACACTTTTTGCGGTGAAAGACGTTTTAGGTTTGGGTAGGATTGATATGTTTTGAGTTTGCTTGAAGTATTTTCAGTTATTCTTATATATTTTAAATTTTCTTTAGTACATATTATTAAAGAAAAGAGAAATAAATTTTTAAGTATATAAAAGATATAATAAAATTATGTGCACTTTTGGAAAGTGTACTATTGAATTTGATTAATACAGATTAAATTTTTTTGACGTTATCAAAATTAAATTTGAATGCTGCGCGCGCTCCCCCGGAAGATTTTTTTACGAGTGTAAATCATCACGTCGCCGCGGAGCGGCGACATCGGAAAATGTTGAAAACTCGGAAACGGAGGCCGCACACGGACGTGCGGCCGGAGTGTCTTACGATTGAATGGAAAAGGCGAAGCGTTAAGAAAAAATGGCAACAGCCATTTTTTTAGCGTAGCCATTCAGAAGAACTCGAGGTGGCGCACGACCTGCTTTCTGCTTTTCTTTCTGCGCCACAAGGAGAGAGCGTACCAGGCTTGTCCTGGTATGCGAACGACTCGGGCGGCGTAACAACGCCGCCTTGCTGACGAGTGCGGTGGCTAACAAGCCACTGCGCGAGGAAGCAACTTTCATATACAAAGATAGTTCCCAAAAAGCCGACTTTGTAAGACCAACTGAGCATCTTAAAATAGCGGGACAACTGCAATGTTGAGTAAAAGGGTGCCCCCTGTCCCCCATAAGCTAAAATAGCATTCTTTATTTTTTGGAAGGGGGTTGTGGGGGGGTGCCCAGCGGCAGGGGGGAAGGGGGAAACCTTTTGCGTGCCCACCGTTTTAAGTTGCGACCTACGCGGACGGCACTTATTTTATGAACGATGCATATTCTGCGCGAAACGGCACTTGGCGGCTTTTACAACCAGAGTGCTTACTGCAAAGATAGGCCCACCTGCGGAAACAGGCAGCCCACAAAGCGTAGTGCTACTGCGAAGCAGATGCACGTAGCGACTGGGCTGACTGTGCTTTCATTGCTCTCTTGCGAGCTTACACAAAGGCCACCTTGCGAGCCCGCTAGTAAATGCAAACAGTGTGTGAACGAATGAAGCGCAACGAAGTGAAGCTGAATGAGTGAACACTCTGTTTGCTACCTTTCTGGAAGACGGAACGTTTAGACTTTGATACGTGTAGTGAGTGGAAGCGGTACGAAGTACGGCTGGAACGAACGGCAATTAACGGCCTCCTTTTTCCTGGAACTATGATATAATATTTTTATTATGAAAATTGAGCACGTTGCACTTTATGTAAAAGACCTGGAAAAAGCTAAAGACTTTTTCGTGACCTACTTGAAAGGAAAAGCCAATGACGGCTACCACAATCCAAAGACTGATTTTAGATCTTACTTCATTTCTTTTGATAACGGTTCACATCTTGAACTTATGACGCGCCCAGAACTTGTTGAACAAACTAAGCATCTGTTCCGCACTGGTTATGCCCATATAGCATTTAGTGTTGGAAGTAAAGCTGCAGTTGATGAACTTACTGCAAAACTTGATGAAGCTGGATATTCCGTTTCTAGTGGTCCGAGAACAACTGGAGATGGATATTACGAGAGCTGTATTGTAGGACTTGAAGAAAACTTTATCGAGATTACTGAATAAGACTAAAAACACTCTTTTATACTTTGTAGTAATGGATTTAAACACGATTGTAGTAAAGATTGTAGTAAAATAAAAACATCTCAAAGTAATTCAAAAACTTTCAGTTGCATAATTCCTTATACTGATATAAAATAAAGATAGCAAGTTGGGAAAGAAGTAGCACTGGATACTTTTGATATAATCTTGGTGACGACTGTTAATCTGATTTCCGCACATTTTTTATTTCTCGTTTGAGATTTCATTTTCAGGAAGTCAGTTACAGTATTAATTTTATCGGGGTTTTGCGAATCTGTTCGTTATATTATTTCCCTGCATAATTTTATTATGATTGCCGGCTTCCTTCGGAGGTCATTATGTCATTAGAAATTCAAAAGCTTTATTTTTCATATCCATCTTCGCACATAACTTTGTTCGAGAATTTTTCTCTACAGTTTAATGACGGCTGGACTTGCATTGCCGGAAGTAACGGTTGTGGTAAGAGTACACTCCTTAAACTTGTTGCAGGCCTGCTTAAGCCTGATGAAGGGCGAATTGTAAGTGGCGGGCAAAGCACCACTGGCTGTGTTATTTACTGCCCTCAGGAAACTGCCGAAGTGCCCGAAAATCTTTATTCGGTTTTCTGGAGTGATGATAACGAAGTGCGTCGCTTCTTTTCTATGCTTCATATTACAGAAGAAATGATTGGTCGCTATGATTCTCTTTCCGGCGGTGAAAAGAAACGAATTCAGATTGCCTGTGCGCTTGCGGACCGTCCAACGGTGCTACTTCTGGACGAGCCTACAAATCATCTTGATGAGGGAACTGTTCGCATGATTTCTGACACACTTGCCCTCTTTAGTGGAATCGGAATTATTGTAAGCCATGACCGCTCTTTTGCGGACTCTCTTTGTAAGCACACTGTTTATCTTTATAATGAGGACCGTGCTTTTTATGGTGGACGCGACTGCATAGGTTGTGAAAGTTATTTCGGAGGACTCAGCAAGGCTCTGAAGCTTCGCGAGCAGAAGGCTTCTCATAATCGCGGAGAATGGGAAAGACTCGATTCAAAAGCGGCAGGCGAAAAGCAGAGGAGCCGCAGGCTTGCAGAAGAAAACGAACGATCTAAAAGCCGCCTTGCTAAAAAAAATATTGACCCTCGTGATCATGATGCAAAAAGAAAAATTGATGTCGCAAGACTCGGTGGAAAAGACAGAAGCACTGGAGATGCAAAAGCACATCTCGAAAATCAGATTCAAAGAACCGAGGCCGTCCGCGATTCGGTAAAAAAATCACTTATGAGAAAAGAAGGTTTTTCGGTTGAAGGAGCAGGCTTTGCAAAGGCTATGGTTATAGAAGAAAGTGATATTTTTGCATCTGAAGAAGAAACTTCTTATAAGCTTCACATTCCGAGGATTGTAATTAATCCTGATTCAAAAATTGCCTTGACCGGGCAGAACGGGACCGGGAAAAGTCTTTTTATAAAGCATCTGATTAGTGAGCTTGAAAAATCCGGCAGGACAAAGGAAGTTATGTATCTGCCTCAGGAGATTCCAGAAGACTTAAAGAATCAAATTCTTTCTGACTTCAATGAGCTTGAAGATACGGAAAGAGGAGCTGTTCTTTCGACTTTATACCGTCTTGGCAGTGAACCAGAAAATCTGCAGCAGGGCTCTGTTAGTCCCGGCGAACTTAGAAAGCTTATGATTTCTCTGGCGGTAGAAAAGCCGCTATCTCTTTTAATTCTGGATGAACCAACGAATCATATGGATATAACAAGTGTGCTTGCTCTGGAAAGTGCACTGTCATCTCTTTCTTGTGCACTTATTGTTGTGAGTCATGACAGGGCTTTTCTGGAAAAGGTTACTGATGTAAAACTGCATACAGAGCGAATCGAAAATGAAGGTAGAATATTTTATGATTTATAAAATATTCAGTTCATTAAGTAAGTCGTGAGTATAGACTTTTTCTCTGGTTGACTCGCGGACTATTTTCCAAAGCTTTGCGGCGGCTTTGAGTTTGTTCGGGATATTAGCATTTGCCGGGTCTGCGCAAAAGTCCTGAACAAACTTGTTCCATTGCAAAGACACTTTGTTGTATTTTGCATAGGTCTTTTTTCCGTAGTAGATGTCCAGCATGTCGCCGAGGGTAAAGGAAGCATCTTTTGTTTCCTTTACTTTCCGGGCTGTGGCGACCATGTCTGCATTAAACTTAAAGTTTTTGATTCCGGTTTCTTTAGAAAAGAAATCGCGGAAGCGCTGGCTGAAGCAGAAGTTACATTCGAGAAGACTTGTTTGCAGGGTGAGGGGAGCGGAAGTGGTTGATTTAGGGGAGTTCTTTGTGGCCCTAGTGCGGCAGCTCGCCCCCTTTGTATGGATAATATTTCCCTTGAAATACTCTTTGATATTGTGGTTAAGTTCTGCCTTCATGCCATTGGCGTCTATACCAAGTGAGAGGCAGATTTTTTGCAGTTCCTCGCGGTACCAGTAGTATTGTGAGAATTCTTCGAAGGTCTTTATTTCAGAAAAGTCTGGACGTAGCATTGGTTCTTTCCTTTGAGATGTCCGGGTCAAGCTCGAACATGACATTTGTAGTCGAGTGTCATTGTCGGGCTTGACCCGACAAACTTTATTAGCTACAGAATACCACATAAAATATGACAGCAGAATGTCATATTTTATTTATATAATTCTGAAATCTTTTCTGCCATTTCTGATATTATATTTTTCAGGCGGGCAGGGTTTTGAATCTTTATCTGAGGGCCAAAACTTAAAAGTATTTCACAAAGCCAGGGAGTATCCGGCGCTGTAAAGGTGACATTGACCCATCCATTTTTCTGGGCTTTAATTTCAGAACAAATGAAAGAATCCATGAGATAAGAAACTTTTTCCTGTGTGATTTTTGCTTTAATCTGAATGAGAGGAGCAGAATATTCAGGCGTTTGAGCAGGCTTGGAATCAGCTATGTTTATGGAGATGTTTGCTTCTTTTGAAGTCATCATTAGGTTTCGCATCCTGGTGAGTTTGAAGAAGCGCCCGGCTTTTCGAGAAGTACACCAGCCATAAAGGTACCAGGACTGGCCTCGGAAAATCAGCTTCCAGGGATGAACTGTCCGTTTTTCACTACGGCCATCCCCTGTAAAATAATCAAAACTTATCTGGCGTTTTTTCAAAATTGAATCGCGCAAAATTTCAAAAAGATTACGAACTTCTGAACCTTCAGGACTCCAGGGAGCAAAATCAACTTCAAGCCAGTCGGTATCTTTTGCTACCAGGCCAGAGATTTTTTCGGCTGCTTTGAGATTAACATTTACTGCAGATGCAGGATTGCCGGACAAACTGTTAAAGGCTTTTACACTTGAAACGATAGCAAGCCGTTCTTCCTCTGACAGTATGCGTTTATCAAGAGCATAATTATCAGAAATCGCAATTCCGCCACCACGTCCCTTAAGCGAATAAACTGGTATACCGGAAACAGACAAAGCTTCTATCCAGCGATAAACAGTACGTGTAGAAACGCCAAAATGTTCCGACATTTCTTTCGCGATTACCTGCTTTTTATCAATGAGGATATATACAAACTCAAACAGCTGATCAATCTGCATAGAAATATTATAGCACGAAAATATGACATTATTGGTGGTAAAGCTAAAAAATTCTTTCGCATTGTTTTTAACGCTTTGTTATAGAACACCGGCTTCCAGAGGCCTTACACATGTCATATTTAGTTTTATTCAATTTCAATCACAGAAAAATTATCTGCGGCAATTACAGTCGGAGTTACGGCATTCCCCTGTTGCAGATATTCATTTAGAGTTTGAACTTTCTTGTAAAGATGTTTGTAAATCGGCTTGTTATCACAATCATCAATAAAATCAAAAGTGTTATACAAAGCTTCAATATTTTCTTTAGTGATTTTACAGATGGAATTATCTCCCTGAATCAAAGAAAAAATATTAAAAGTATTCTGTGGCATAAAAAAAACAGCAGAGGAGTTTTTCTGATTTTCAAGACTTAGCTTAAGGGCTCGAAGCATTTCTCCTGCAGCACTCTTTTGTTTTTCATCTACCACAAACGGTAAAAGCTTTTCTTCAAGAAACCTCACTTCATCATAGGTATAGGCTTCTTCTTTTTTGATAATAGAAATTTCTCTAGTCATTTTTTTCACTCACGAACAGACCGGCTATTGTGATTGCGGCACCAAGCGCACCAAGCAAGGTAATTTTTTCTCCGAGTACAAAAAATGCAAAGATAATTGTAACAACAGGAATCAGATATAGTCCGCAGCTTACTTTTACAGTTCCCGCAATCTTGCAGGCTTTATTCCAGGCTGCAAAACAAAAACCACTTGCAACAAGTCCAAGGAAAAGCATATAGAGTACATTTAAAGGATTTGTAAATCTTGCTGTATTTTCAAGGATGTTATTCTGTTTTGTAAAAAACATGAGAGGAATCATCATTAAAACTGCAAAAAAGAAAATACGTCTGGTTGCACAAATTTGATCATAGTTTTTTCTGTTAATGATTGAAATTACAACAGAATAAATTCCCCAGCAGGCTGCCGAAAAAAGTGCAAGAAAATCACCCCTAGGATTAAACTCCAGTGTTTTACTTCCATTGAGGCAGACAAGTGTAACTCCAGTAATTGAAATTACAAAGCCGACAACGAACCACAAAGAAAGATGTTTTTCCTTCAAAAAAATCTGGCTGAAAATTGCGGTGAAAAGAGGACAGATACTAACGATAACACTTACGTTCGATGCGTTTGTGTAATTAATCGCTATGTTTTCAAAAAGCTGGTAAAGTATTACTCCAGAAAAACCTGCAAGCGCAAAAAGAACATTATCGCGGACTGCTATTTTTTCAAAGCGCGGACGAAGAATCCAGAGCCCGATATAGGCAGCAATAAATCTGTAAAAAAGAATTTCAAGCGGTGAAAAATCTTTGAGCAGATATTTTGTGCATACAAAGGTAATTCCCCAGAAAAAAACACAGGATGCTGCCAGCAAATAACCAAAAACTTTTTTATCGCGAAAACTCATAGAGGAGACTATAACACAAAAACGATGACGGGACAATTCAGAGGTTTACAATTGTCGAGTAAAACTCCATAATAATTGTATAAATAAAACTATGCCTCAATTTCGTAATAGTGGACATGCCGATTTACCTCTTCATCCTGGAACAGTTCCCCGCTGGCTTGCGGATCGCATGATGGTTCTGGGAACACTGATAACAGAATCTCTTGTTGAAAATTTTGGTCCGGAAGAAGTGCTTGTTCGTTTAAGTGATCCGCTCTGGTTTCAATCTTTTGGTGCAGTTATGGGAATGGACTGGCACAGTTCTGGAATTACGACGAGTGTTATGTATGCATTAAAGAGAGGACTTAATCCAAGAGCTAAAGAGCTTGGAATTTATATTTGTGGTGGTCGCGGAAAATATTCAAGGATGACCCCAGATGAACTTCTGGAAATTGCAGGCAGAGAAGGCTTGAGCGGTGATGAGCTTGTTCGTAACAGTAAACTGGTCGCAAAAGTAGATAACAATGCCGTTCAGGATGGATTCCAGCTGTATCAGCATAATTTCATTTTGACACGAAACGGAAGCTGGGCAGTCGTTCAGCAGGGAATGAATGGGGCTGAGAAAAAGGCTCGGCGTTATCACTGGTGTTCAACTAACTTACGTTCGTTTGTTGAAGAGCCTCATACCGGAGTAGTCGGAGATAATCGCGGAAAGATTCTGAATCTTACAGATTCCAAAGCCAACAAAGCCCGCTCTTCAATTCTTGAAATGAGTCGAGAAGAGCCCGAACGTATGCTTAATGAAATTTCACAAATTGGGAAACAAGCCAGTCAGATTATTCTTATGCAGGGAGGGGAAAGTCTTCCCCTCGCGCCCACTTCGTCGGTCGCTACCCCTTCCAGCGGGGGACACCCCCGCAACGCCCCCGAACTTCCACAGCAGCAGGAATTGTTTCCAGAGCTCTCAATACAAACGGAAGAAAAAGGCCGATCAATAGTTCTTCCATCGCACCACGAAGTATGTGATCAGGATGTAGATCTTAAGCGTCTTGGAGGGGTGTTAGCAATAGCTTACAATAATCAACCTCAGAATTTTGAAAGTCTTTTACTCACTCCTGGTCTTGGTCCACGTACACTGCAGTCTCTCGCTCTTGTAAGCGAAGTTATATACGGAACTCCAAGTCGTTTTACAGACCCGGCACGTTTCAGTTTTGCACATGGTGGAAAGGACGGACACCCTTTCCCAGTTCCTCTGAAAATCTATGATGAATCAATACGTATTTTGCGTGACAGTATAGAAAAATCAAAGCTTGGATATAAAGACAAATCAGACTGTATTCGAAGACTTCATACAGCAGCCTTAAACGTAGAGCGTAATTGTGCACCTGAAGTTGATTTTGATGCGGCCATTCATTACGAACGTGAACATTCCAAAGACTGGGATGGAAAGACAGTATAAATATCAGGAAACCTTAACACTGCCCTGGCGAAGAACCCGAACATTTCCGTTTTCAATTGAAACCAGAGTCGAAGGCAGGGCTCTTTTTTTATCTCCGTCATCTACGATGAGGCTGGCTTCGCTGGAGAATTCTTCATTGATTGCATTAATTGTATCAAGAACCGGCTGACCGCTGCGATTAACACTGGTGCTGAAAACAGGGGCTTCACATTGTTCTATTATTTTACGAAGCCATTCATCTCCCGGACAGCGGAAGGCCACAGTGCGGCTTTCTGGTATTGCAGTGGCTGCAAGAGGTGAGTCATCTTTTATATGAACTATGATTGTGAGGGCGCCCGGCCATTTTGAAAGAAGAGATTCTGGAATAATATCGTCGGTATAAAGTCTGATATCTTCTGGTTTTGCTATAAGCTGAATAAGGGGCTTTGTTTCTGCACGACCTTTTATTGAGCGGATTTTAGCATCTGTTTCAAAATGTGAGCCTGAGTTTTTAAGGTCAACAATTCCGCTGAAGCCATAAACTGTATCTGTTGGAATTATAACTATACCACCACTTTTTATTGCTGTGGTGGTTTGTTCTATAGATGATGTATCTGATTTTTTTATTATCATAATTATTCCCTAGACGAATCAGTTTTTGTATATGGATTGTCGTGAACTTCATCTTCAGAAGTCTTTTTCCATTTGCTTCCATCGTATTGATAAACAGCCTCTTCGCAGTTTCCTTTGAGACCGCTGCCCCAGAAATTATCAACATCATGATTGTCGAGGTAGCACATCATACCGGCAAGAAGGGCGCCGTGTGCAACAATCATAATTCGTGCATCAGGATGGCTTGTTTGAATCGGTTCAATTACTGTCTGAACAAATTTTTTTGTACGTTCACAAACAGATTGAAAAGTTTCTCCTCCTTCAGGTGGAATGTAACGACCTGGTTCAGTGAAGAAAAATTTTCTGGGATGATTTGTATCAATCCATTCGTCATAAGGAAGGCCTTCGAGTTTGCCAAAACTTATTTCTGTTAAAAGTGAATCTCGTATAATGGGATAAGTTTTGTGTCCACGAATAAGGCAGGCAGTTTCATATGCCCGTATAAGTGGAGAAGAATATATGCAGTCAAAATCAATCTTTTCTGCATCCAGTCTTTTTCCAAGTTCTGCGGCCAGCTTTCTGCCGTTTTCATTTAATTCAATATCCTGCGCACCCTGAAATTTCTTTTCTGCATTCCAGTCTGTAGTTCCGTGTCTTACAATATAAAGTTCCATATTATTTCCTTAGTAACGAAGTCGTCGAAGATGTGTAATCCGGCTCACAAGAAAGTTTTCAATATCTTTTGTTGGTTCAACCTGAAAGCGCATTACAGCTTCGCCAGGCTGTTTTGAAATTCCAAGAGGAAGGCCTACCAGAGTAAAGAATTCTCCCTTTCCGTTTGCATCCGGCATCTGAAGTTCCATCAGATCTTCGTCTTTTACAGCTGCTTCAATCAGATGAACTTTTCCTGCAAAATCCATTCCGTCTGCCTCAAGAATTTCCGTACGAACAGCAGCCGTTTTTAATTGATTTTCTGAAAGAATCAGACGGTTTGAAATTCTGTGTTCAAGACTTTCTTTTGCATGCTTTTCCATATCAAGCTTTTCCAAACTTGTTTTAAGCATTTTTAAAATTTTTTCTGCTTCTGAAATAGAAGTTTTTTTACAGGCTGTTTTTTTTCTTTCAAGAACTGCAGGTTTGTGACCACTTCGTAAAAGAGGGAAGGTTTGGAATTCAGATTTTGTGAGGGATGTTTTTACATTTCCCATAAAGTCAAGAGAGCTTTCATTTATAAAATCATTGATGTCAGAACCGGCAGGAAGATTTAAAAGATAAATACCTTCAGCCAGTTTTTCCTTAATGAATTTTTTTATATTAGGGTTGTTTTCCACAAAAGAGATATTGTTGTCTCTGACTTTGAGAACATATCCATAATAAAGCTGTGCGGAAGAATATGAATTATACCATTCAGTTATGTTGATTTTAAGATTTTGAGGAATCTGGTAGTAACTGTATTTTTCAATACGGTTAAAAATGATTTCTGGCGTAAGATCATTATCAAAGGCTTCTGAAGCAGATGAACGTGTAATTTCAAATTCAGTAACAACTTCAAATTTTTTTACAAGCATAAAATCTGTAAGAGGAAGGAGTTCTTTTAGTTGTAATCCAGGCATCAGTGTTACGGTGTAAGTAGAATCAATATTCAGAACTTTTGGTGTTTGAGAAGATTCTCCGTTTAACAAACTATCGTTAGTTAGTGATGTGTTGTACGAAGTAAGTTCCTCTGTTGTATTAAAGAGCTCGACTCCTTCTTCAGAAGTTCCGGTTTTCTTAAGTAAACCGAATAAAACAGCACAATCAATCATACGATCTAATAGTTCTGCATTTTGTTCCGGTTCAATACCTGCTTCCTGTCTTGCTGCTTCCAATATAAGGCTAAAACGGCTTTTATGTGCAATAGCACTACCATCTTCTGTATAAGTTCCAACCAAAAATGCAAGCCGCAGAATACTGTCTCGGGAAAATCCGTTTTCTGGAATTGAAGTTAGACAGTCTATAAGAAGCTGAGCCTCTTTTTTTAATCCATCCTTACTGAAGCGAGAAACTGCTGCAGCACATAAAAGAGTATATTGCTGGATTTCAGAAAGTTCAGCAAATTTTTTTGTTCTGTTATAATCAAGTTTAAAACCTTTGCCATCTTTACTCTCATAAACAAGAGAAAGATTTATAAAGGCTGTCATTAAAAGCTGTATGAATCTTTCTTTACCAGGAAAAATTTCTGAGAGCCGAGTCTTGTCATTTTTTTTAATTGTTCCATCGGCCTTACAGGAAATTCCCCGGATACGAATATATGTAATAAATGCTGCAAGAAGGTTAGGAGAGATTCTAAAAATATCTTCATTTGAAAAATGAACTACAGTATATTCAGGGAAAATTAATTGTGAATCCAGGTAAGGCAAAAGATTTTCCCGAATCAGAGGATTTATTCTTATAAAATCTTTACCTGAGTCTGCTGATTTTTCAGTAAAAATCAAAAGGCGTTCGGTAAGATTTATGATTTCTGCGTATAAATCTGTGACAGAATATTCTGTTCGGAAAAATTCTATAAGGGTCTGTTGTGTTGGATTTGGAATCAGAGAGATTGCCGTAAGGATTGTAACATCAAAACTGTCTATAAGAGTCAGAAGGCTGGAAAGATTTTCTTCTCGTTTTATAAAGGCGGCAAGTTGTTGTGTGAGCCGCTGTTTATTGTATGGAGTTTTTATCTCACCAAGATAGAGATGCATTGTATTGAAAAACTGTTTGTCCGGAAGAGAAGATATTGCTTCCTGCCATTTTAAGATTTCATTGTCATTCATCTAAGTTCAAGTCCCCGTCGTATCTGACAATTTTATATTCATAACCTTGTTCTGCAAGAAATTTCTGGCGGTTTGAACCGAATTCTTCTTCTACAGTATTTCGTGTAATCAAAGTGAAGAAACGGGATTTTCTTTCTTTTGGACGGAGAATACGACCAAGACGCTGAGCCTCTTCCTGTCGGCTGCCAAAGGTACCGCTTACCTGAATTGCCAGAGAAGCATCTGGAAGATCTATGGCAAAGTTGGCGACTTTTGAAACTACAAGTACACGGATTTTTCCTTCACGGAAATCGTTGAAAATACGATCGCGTTCTACGGTAGGTGTTTTTCCTGTGATTATAGGGCAGCCAAGTTCTTTTACGATTTCATCCAGCTGCTGCAGATACTGCCCGATAACTAAGATTTTATCATCCGGGAATTTTTTAATTATTTGACTAACGACCGGTAGTTTTTCCGGATTCATACTTGCGATTTTGTGTTTTTCCCGGGTTCCTGCTACAGCGTAATCAATTTCCTGATAAGCAGGTAAGTCAATTCTAACTTCTACACATTCAGCAGTGGCAATCCAGCGGTCTCTTTCAAGTTCCTTCCATGGAACATCATAGCGCTTAGGGCCAACAAGACTGAAAACATAACCTTCACAGCCGTCTTCACGAACGAGGGTAGCAGTGAGTCCTACACGGCGTACTGCCTGTAAATCTGCTACAACACGGAAAACCGGAGCTGGCAGCATGTGTACTTCATCATAAATAATAAGTCCCCAGGGTCTTTCATGGAAAATCGAAAAATGAGGGTATGGACCTTCTTTGTCTGGTCTCCAGGTCAAAACCTGATAAGTTGCTACTGTTACCTGTTTTATTGTTTTTGATTCACCAGAATATTCTGCTATCTGATCACGGGTGAGATTAGTTTTGTCTAACAGTTCGTCAATCCACTGATGTACAGCCGAAATATTAGTTGTGATAATCAGGGTTGAGGTTTTGAGCATGTCCATAATAGTCATGCCGACAATAGTTTTTCCAGCACCACAAGGGAGCACGATTGTTCCAAAGCCGGTACCCGGACCTTTGTCTCCAACAAGTGCGCGGGCTGCTCCAGTCTGATATTCACGGATTTGTAATGGCTGACCAGCTGCAGTGGTCTGTCGAAGAGAAACATTGAGAGGTTCTCCGTCTGTAAGTGCAACCTGATCTTTTACCGGCCAGCCTGCCTGAAGTAAAAGCTGTTTAATAGTACCGCGATCAGTCAGATGAATAAGAAAGGAATGCTCAGGCGCATTAGCGTCGGAGCTGGCTGTCAGCAGTTTCTTTACAGAATGATTTGCAAAAATTTCCTTGTATACAGGCAGTGAATCAGCTTTAAGATAAAGATAGTGTTCTATGATTTTTTCAGCAGAGCCTTCTTTTACAGGAACTTCGATATCAGGACCTGCAAGCAGGGTTATTTTTCCAAAACGGCTGGCTGTTTCCTTTATCCATGCAATTACAGATTGAGGAACATCATAACGTGCATATTTTTGTAAGACTGCGGCTGCATCATCAGCAGAAAAGCCGGCAGAGGCAGCGTTCCAGAGAGAAAGAGGAGTAAGTCTATATGTGTGAAGATGTTCAGGAGATTTTTCAAGTTCAGCAAAAGGAATCAGTGCATTGCGGCATTCTTCTGCCAGTGGGGCATGCACATCAAGAAGAAGAGATCGGTCTCCCTGAACAATCAACGGATTTTCATAATTCATCGCAACGGATAATTATAACATAAATCCGCTGATTGTAGAATAAGATATGAAAAAATAATTGAAAAAGAAAGCTTTGTTAATTCAAAGAAAGGTCGCCGTCTTTTATCCAGCCAAATTTTCGGAACAAGATTCCGAATGCCCAGCATAAAACAGCAGGAAGTACAATACAAATCAGCACAAGCCCCAGCCAGTCTGCAAAGCCGGGCTGAATTGCAGCAGCACCATGACCAATCGCAACTTCGCTTGGTTCGTACCAGCCTGTGATTACTCCAATCTGTCCAACAAGACCACAGGTTCCCATTCCAGAGCTTACTGCGGCACCGTTCATTTCCATTTTGAAGAGGCAGGTTGCAAGAGGACCTGTAATTGCGCTGGTTATAATTGGAGGAAGCCAGGTCTTAGGATTTTTGATAATGTTAGGCATCTGCAGCATAGAGGTTCCCAAGCCCTGTGAAAGAATTCCGCTCCAGCGGTTTTCTCGGAAGCTGAGAACTGCAAAGCCAACCATCTGAGCACAGCAGCCTGCAACGGCAGCACCACCTGCAAGACCAGTGAGGCCAAATGCAGCGCAGATTGCAGCAGACGAAATCGGCAGTGTTAAAGCAATTCCAACAACTACTGAAACGAGAATACCCATCCAGAATGGATGAAGTTTAGTTGTCCATACAAGGAAGCGGCCTACAGAGCTTGCTGCAGCACCAATGTATTTAGCAGTCAAAACTGTCAAAAGGGCACCAACAAGAATTGTAACGGCCGGAGTTACGATGATGTCTACCTTTGTCTTTTTGCTTACAAGACAGCCGAGCTCAGCAGCGATAATTGTAATCAGTAAAACAGCAAGCGGGCCACCAGCTCCGCCTGTTACGTTTGCAGCGCTTCCGACTGCTGCAAGTGAAAACAAAACCAGCGCCGGAACACCCATTGCAAAACCAATTCCAACAGACATTGCGGCTCCAACTACATGTGCGTCAGTTGCAAAGTTTCCTGCATTTACGAGAAACTGAAAAACAGCATTGTTGTTAAGACGGAGCAACTGCTGTCCAAGAGTCTTAACGATTGTTCCAATCAACAGAGAGCAGAAAAGTCCCTGAGCCATTCCAGACATAGCGTCGATAAGATAACGCTTTGCGTACTTATTCATAGCGGTTTTATCCTCCTGATAAAAACCTATAAACGGGCAAGTCATGGCTTTAAGCGTAGCTTGCCTTGACGTGACCGTATATCACGGTGATGATAAAATAATGAGAATTAAAAGATTGTATTGTAGTAAATTACTTGGTAGATGTGATACGCGGTGCGCCGTGGCGTCGCCGGTAATGCAGGACTCTATGGACTCTGACGGTTTGTTCATCTCAAACGTAAAATCTTTGGAAAAGATATCAGAAAAGTTGTTGAAGGGCAATAGGAAAATGAAGTTTATAATATTTTATAGAAGTTTCGATTTTGACAAATCAGCACACTTGTTTTATCATAAAGCATTAATATGGTAACGATTTATGATATAGCTGAGGCAACAGGTTATTCAGCTCCAACGGTTTCTAAGGCTTTGAACGGGCTTGGTTCTTTGAGTGAAGAGACAAGGCTGATAATTCTTGATAAGGCTAAGGAAATGGGGTATGAGCCGAATATTACTGCGCGAACTCTTTCAACAAAAAAGTCTTATCTGATTGGTGTTATTTATGATGATACTGGAATGAATATGGGCTTTGCCCATCCTCTTTTTTCTCCGGTTCTTACAAGATTTCGTGAAAAAATTGAAGCGGCTGGCTATGATATCATTTTTCTTTCCCGCCATTTTAACATGACTTATTTTTCTCATGCCAATTTCCGCTGTATTGACGGTGTGATTATCATAAATCCGGCAACTAATACACCTGCAGACTTTGAAGATTTTACCAGAACAAATCTGCCTCGTGTTTCTACTAATTCGATTTTTGATGGTATCTGTACGGTAATAACTGCGAATGAGAAGGGTGGCTATGAGGCTGCTGAATATCTGATAAAACACGGACACAAAAAAATAGCATATATTTCTGCTCCTGTTGATGGAATTTCCAGTGCGCCGACAGAACGTTTTAACGGTTTTAAAACTGCAATGGAAAATTACCATCTTTTTGATGAAACTGCTTATGAATTGAGTGCAGGTTGGGATAAAAAGAATGCAGCTGAAGCTTTTGGCCGCCTCATAAAACGACGCAAAGACCTCACGGCAGTTTTTGTGACCAGCGATCAAATGGCTTTTGGTGTTTATGAATATGCCAGAAAGCACGGAATCCGCATTCCTGAAGATATTTCTGTAATAGGCTTTGACGATGAAATTTCTTCTGAATATTTAGGCCTCACAACCTTCCGCCAGAGTACAACAGAAATAGGTGATATCGCTGCTCAGATGATGCTGGATCAGATTGATGGAAAACAGGTTCCGCCGATTATCCGCTGCCGTGCCGAAATTGTTGAGCGTAATTCTGTTAAAACAATAAAAGGATTTCGTTTTTTCGGGTAACTTCGGTTACTTTTCGCATTTTACTCTTTACGATTACACTTTTATAAGCGATGATGATTATATGAAAAGTAAATCCTTATTAATAGCAATCGTTTTTTCATAAACAGGTTATTTAAAAATGAAATCTCAAAAAACAATTTCTTTGCTTATATGTCTCTTTATAACAAGTTCTCTTACTTTTTCTAACGATTCAAAAATAAGGTATTTTTATTCTCCGTAATCAGGCGGATTTTCAGCGGCTGCTAGATTGTCGCCAGATGTCAAGTTTTCCCCAGAGCCTGTTGCAGCAGCCAGGGCTGCACTTGCCAGATTTGCAATATAGCCTGCTTCTGCGGCTTTTTCTTTTGTGGTGCCAGCCTGTCCGAGTGAGAGGCGTTGCAGGTCTTTTTTGTCCTTGCGAAGGGCGTTGAGATCTCGGGCTTTTAGTAAGATGTCTGCAGCTTCCGGGGCTTTGATATGAAGGCACTGGGCAATCGCACTTTCTTCTGCTGCGGCAAGATTTTCCAATGTGAGGAACTGGCGCTGTAATTGAAGGGCTCGTTTTTCGCCAACTCCCGGCAGTTCCAGGAAAATTGATTTTGTATTTTCTTTTGTACGCAGCCTCTGGTTTCGGCTTGTGGCAAAGCGGTGGGTTTCATCTCGTACGCGCTGCAAGAGGCGCAGGGCATCGCTTCGTTTTGGCAGACAGATTGGCGTGCTGTTGCCCGGGCGATAAATCTCTTCATCCCGCTTGGCAAGACCTGCAATAGGAATGTCCAGCCCCAGAGAGTTGAGGATTTCTTCGACCGCATTTACCTGACCAATACCACCATCAATCAAAAGCAGATCCGGTATGTCGGCCTGTTCATTGAGAAGGCGGGTATAGCGGCGGGAAACAGCTTCTTTCATTGAGGCAAAGTCGTCTATGAGGCCATCGGTAGTCTTAAGACGGAAGTAGCGGTAATTCTTTTTATCCGGGTTCCCGTTGTAAAAGCTGATTAGGGAAGCAACCGGCCATTTACCACCGATATGAGCAATATCAAAACCTTCGATTCTAACCGGCAGCGAGTCGAGGCCAAGCTTTTCTTTAAGCTCTTCGAGGGCAGGCATGTCACCACGGTCGCGGAGGCGGCGCACAATATCTTCCTTTGCGTTGTGTTTTGCCATCTGAATGGCTGCAACATCTCGTGGAAGATCGTGAGAAGTTACCATAAAAACCTGAGAAGTAGATTTCTTTTCCTCACGAAGCCAGCGTGAAATATGGTCAAACTCTTTGGTCGCAGGAATATAAACCTGAGGCGGAATAGTGTGGATATCATCATAAAAAACGGCCATAAACTCAGCTATAAGGTCATCGTCGTCATTAAGAGATTCGGCGCGGTAATTTTCCCGACCAAGCAGTTTGCCGCCACGAATTTTCAAAACTGTAAAGCTTACAAGTTCGCCTTCGCTATGGTATGCAATATAATCGCGGTCATCAGAATCAAAGCTTTCTACAATATTCTGATTCTGCAGAACCATAAGGGCTTTTATGCCGTCGCGCAGTCTGGCCGCCTTTTCAAAGTCCAGGCTAGCCGCTGCAGCCTTCATTTCGGTCTGCAGGGCTTTTACAGTTTCTTCACCTTTTCCCTCAAGTAACCTTTTTATTTCACCGATGTATAAGTTGTAGGACTCTTTTGAAATTTTACCGCAGCAGGGAGCCTGACATTGCTTCATATGGTAATAGAGACAAGGGGTGTCTCGTTTTCTAAAAGTTCTGCAATGACGGACAGGATACAGCTTGAAAAGTGTTTCAATAAATGTATCCAGAGCTGCAACGTCAGGAAAGGGACCAAAATAAGTGGAACCATCCTGCAAAATGCGGCGGGTCTTAAAAATCTTGGGAAAATCCTCATTGGTGATTCTCAAAACAGGGTATGATTTACCGTCTTTCAAATCTATGTTGTAGCGGGGATTGTACTTTTTAATAAGGTTGTTTTCCAGCAGCAGAGCTTCGTACTCATTAGCTGTTGTGATGTATTCAATAGAGTTGGCGTGGGAGATTAAAAGTCTTGTTTTTACGCTCTGTTGTCCTGAAAAATAGGAAGACAGGCGGCTCTTAAGGCTTTTCGCTTTTCCCACATAAATTACGGTGCCTTCTGCGTTTCGCCACAGATAGACGCCACTAGATTGAGGAGCTTTCAGAGCTGTTTCGTGAAGAATATCACGTGTAGTTTTGGCTGTCATGTTATGTTAGGAAATTGTATCAAAAAAAGACTTCTTATTATAGCGCTTGCAATGATTTGTGCAGGCAGCACAATGAATCTTTTTGCTAAAGAATATTTGCTCGGTGGAAAAAACGGCTGGCCGGTTTTCCAGAAGCAGTATAACATTACAACAGGAAAAGGTCGTTTCGGATACGACTGTATACAGCTTGCCTCAAACTCTTTTGTTTTTGATGAATATACAGATTTATTAATTGATTTTGAAGACGCACAGATGCCAGTTTCTGATGGTGACTATACGATTAACAGAAATAATTTCCAGCAGACTAATCAGACAAAAAATGAAAAAGCAGCAGGTCTCAGCCGAAATATGGGAGGCTTGAGTATATCCGGAAAACCTGGAACCTTCTTTGGTTCAGAAGGTTTGATGGGATCTTTTTCAATTGAATTCTGGCTTTGCCCTTCGATTGCAGAAAATGGTGAAATTGTTTTGAACTGGGAATCCTCAAAAAATGAAGATGGACGCCTTGTTTTTCAGGTTATAAACGGAACTTTTGATAAAGGACACATAAAGTGGGAACTCAATAATATTTTTGATATGTACCTGAATGCTGCGGGTAAAAACGAGGTAGAGCTTAAGGGAAGTTCAAAAATCATACCGGATGTGTGGAGTTATCATGTACTTTCTTTTGATTGTGAGACGGGAATTCTTGAATACGTTGTAAACGGAATAACAGAAGATATTACTTATATAACTAACGAACGTTCGGAAGGTGGCGATGTAAATCTTGTTTATCTTGGAACTCCTTCGGAGATTTCTATTTGTCCTGAGTATACGGGAATTCTTGATGATTTTAGAATTCTCAGACGGCCTTATTCTCCGCCAGATTTCCAGTCGGCAGACAACGCCGGAAGAATCGGTCACGCTCAATATCTCCCCGTCGGCGGCAGCTTTGTAACAAAACCGATTATGGTTTCAACAGGCTCAGTACTCAATAAGCTTGAAGCCGAAATGAACATTCCTTCACAAACTGCAGTGTGCTATTACGTACGTTCAGGTGAAAATTTTTATGGCTGGAATGATGAGTACCCTGAATGGAAGCCGGTAGAAAGCGGAGAAGACCTCAAAGGAATAACAGGACTTTACTTTCAGGTGGCAGTAGAACTCATGCCAGACGGAAACGGTGAACAGACACCAGCTATTACCTCGATAAGTCTGGACTTTACAGAACTGCCGGAACCACTGCCTCCATTTGTTGTAAAGGCAGTTGCGGGTAACGGAAGTGTTACAGTTTCATGGAACTATTCTGTGGATGATACAGCAGGAGGTTACTATCTATATTATGGAACTCGTCCTGGTGAATATCTTGGCCGCATGGCAATAGAAGGTGAATCACCAATTAATGTAGGAAACACAAGTTCATATACAGTTACAGGACTTGAGAACGGAAAAATATATTATTTTGCAGTAGCAGCCTGGTCTGCTTATGATATGAGGGTTGTAGGAAATCTTTCAAAAGAAGTTTTTGCGCGCCCGTTAGCAAGATTAAAATAGGGTAAAAGAGGGGATAAAATATGGCAAACAGTTTGATTTTGACAAAGGCACAGAATGCAATTACAGCTCATGATTGGGCAACAGCTGCGCGACTTTACAAAGAACTTCTGCGAAGTGATGAATCCAATGTAGAATATCTTAAGCAGCTTGGTAGTATTTATGTGCGCGCCGGCCAGGACGAAAAAGCAATTCCCTATTATGAGCAGATTATCACTTTTAATCCGGATAACACTGACTCAATGGTGAGCCTGGGTGCAATTTTTCGCCGCCTTAAACGCTATGAAGATTCAGTAAATATTCTTCATAAAGCCCAGGATATTTCTTCTTCAAATCCTAATATCAATTATAACCTCGGTTTTACTTACAAGGAGATGGGTGATTACGATGACGCTATTGATGCCTTTGAATCTGTAATCAGCCACAACCCGGATGATGTACTTGCGCATAACCATCTTGGTTCTATTTATTCGGCTAAAAAAGAGTATGAGCTGGCCATCGCTGCCTTTAGGCGTGGGCTTCAGGTAGACCAGAATCATCCTATTTTGAATTACAATCTTGCTCATGTTTATGAAGCTACAAAAAATTATCCCGAAGCAGTAAGAAGCTATGAAAATGCGCTTAAAACACGACCGGGCTGGCTCGATGCCATCCGTGATTTCAGTGAACTTCTTATCCGTTGTCAGGACACAAAGCAGGCTCAGGAGCTTGTTGGACAGTCAATTAAATTGCATCCGGATGATGTAGATTTGCTTTGCATTCTCGGACGTATTTATCTGAATCAGTTTGATTACGATAATGCAACAAAAACTTTCAAGAAGGCAGAAGCTCTTAAGCAGCACGACATTAATATCCTTGTTGGTCTTTCAAAATCTCTTGAAAAGGGAATGAAGATTGATCAGGCCATGGAAAAAATTCTTGATGCAGTCGATATTGCTCCTGAGAATCTTGAAGTATGTAAGCAGTATGCACATGTTCTTCTTTCTGCTCAGCGTTATGAAAAAGCACTTGATTTGATTAAAACAATCGATGAAAAAAGTGATGGTAAGGATCTTCAGATTCTTGATCTTTACGGACAGTATTTTATCTGCCGCGGAGATGAAGAGGCTGCAAATACTTATTTTTGTAAAATCAAGAAAATCAATCATCACTACAAAGATTATATGATTAATGCCGCTGACCGTTATATTCAGACTGGAAATTATGAAAAGGCTGAAGAAATGGCGAATCATTTTGTAGATAGCAGACCGCAGTTACCGGAAGGTTACAATTTGTTAGGTACAATTAACGCTGTGCGTGGTGATTTAAAAAAGGCAAAATCAGACTATGAAAAAGGTGTTTCGTTAAAGAATCCTAACATCTATGCTGTTAAAGAACTTGAGAAAATTTACAACGAGCTTGAGACAAATAAAGAAATTTATAATACCGATGAAATGCCGATAGCAGTTGATGCAGATAAACTCTCAGAAGAGGAAGGTGGAAATCTTGCAGAAGATGGAAGCTTGATTGATAGCGACAAAAAAAATGATGAGCAGATAGATGCTATGATGTCTGGTTCGGGAGATGGCGAGGATGAACTTCCTGATATCAGCAGCCTTGAATCTACTCCGACGATAGAACAGGCACTTACCGGTGAAGATGGTGAATTCTGGGAAGATTTTGATGATGATCCAGATGCTGAAAATAAACCTGCAGAAGAAGAGGAAAAGCCTTATGACGAAAATGAGGAAGATTCTGATTTGATGTCTATGATGACACCAGCAGCAGGTGAAGAAGACAGTCTTAAGGATGGGCTTTCAGAAGATGAAGGTGATTTTGACTTTGGTGATTTTGAAGATGGCACGATAGAAGAGGCTGTGTCAGAGCCTGTAGCAGAGAGTACTCCTGAAGCGGAGACAGAACCGGCTTCGGAATATGAGCCGGTGGGGTCGAGCGAGCAGGAACCGGAGTATGAGCCGCTTGCACCGAAGGTGCCTGAAAAGCCGGAGCAGAAATCTGATTATGAGCCTGATGAGCCGCCGGTAAATACTCTTTCAGCATCTGATGCTCAGAAGATGATGAATGATTTGAAGAATCAGCAGAAGGAACTCGAACTTCAGCAGCGTGAGTTTGCTTTGCAGCAGAGAGAGCTTGTAAATGAACTCAAGCAGGAAAATGAGAAGATGATTCAGGAAACTGTTGAGAAAGCAGTTGAAGAAGCTGTAGAAGACAAGCTTTCTGAATATGATTTGCAACCGGAGCAGGTAGCAGAAGAACCAGTTAAAGAGGAAGCCGAAGAAGAGGAGCTTGATGATTCATTACTCGATGAAGATTTGATTTCATCAACTGAATCAGAAGATATTCTTGCAGAAGAAGCTGCTTTAGATGGCTTTGATGAAGATCTGGAAGATGAAGAACCTGTAATTTATGAGCCGGAAACTGAAGGTGAAATCGAAGCTGAAGTTGAAGTTGAACTCGAAGAACCTGTAATTGAAGAATCAGAAGTCGAAATTGAGCCAGAGGTTGAAGTTGAGCCGGAAGTTGAAACTGAACCAGAAATTGAACTGAAACCAGAAACTGAACCTGAGCCTGAAATTGAAGAAGAAGTTGAAAGCGAATCTGAGGATTCAGAAATCAGTATAGATGATGCAGATGTAACAGAAGCTGATGAAAGAGATTCTGATGATTTTACTTTTGACCAGTTCCTTTCTGTTGAAGAACTCGAAGATCTCTGTGGTGGTCCTTATGAAGAAGCAGCAGTTGAAGAAACTGTAGCTGAGGTGCCGGCTGCTGAAAAGGAATCGGATGATAACTTTATTACAGCAGATGATATGCTGGACAAAATCAGCCGAATCCTTAATGACGATAATATGGCAAAGAATTATGCTGCAGAACTAGAGCTTTTCAAAAAGCTTAGAGTTCTTTCAAGCTTCCTTCCAGAAAAAGACAAAAACTCATTTGAGTGCTGTCGTATGAGAATGGTTATAGAATATATCATTCAGAAAATGTCTGGAAAGAGAGGTCTTCTCATAACAGCAGAATCATTGATAAAGTCAGGTGTGCTCGGTGAAGAATACAACCGCCAGCTCGAAGACTGTTGCGAAGAAGAATTAAGCAATGATCTTATTCGCCATGTAATTTCCGATATGAAGAAACTTGCTCAGGGACTCGAAGATAAATATCTGTGTACAGCACTTTGTGTAAGTGCCGACAGTATTCTTGAACAGATAGCCCTTCGAAATCAAAAGAGCGAAATTTTCTAGATTCGGATAATTCGTGAATGAGTGATAACCTCATTGCCGTCTTCGGTGATGAGGACATCATTTTCCAGGCGTGTTCCACCGATTTTCACATCATAAAGTCCCGGCTCACAAGTTAAAATCATTCCCGGCTTAAAAATCAGCTCTGGCGCAGTGCGCGGGCTCACACGCGGCTGCTCATGAATCTCAAGACCAATAGCGTGGCCCAGAGTGTGAGGCATCTTACGCTTTGCGGCTGCAAAAATACTGTCCGCCTTTTTCGCTGCCTCCATAATCGGCCGTCCAGGTTTGTAGAGTTTTACGCATTCATCATAGGCTTTCTGAACCAGCTCCAGCTGTTTTTCCTGGGCGGCAGTCAGAGGTCCTTTTGCAATTGTAAGCGTTGTATCGCTTGTGTATCCGTTATAAACAACGCCAAAGTCCAGAATGGAAAGTCCCTGTGCCGGCCAGTCTGCTGCAGTGTATCCCGGGAACGCATGAATTGCGAAGCTGCGCGAAGGTCCCGCCGCGAGCGTATCAAAACCTGTTCTCTGACATCCGTTTTCACGAAGTTTTTTCTCTATCAAAAGTGCGACATCAGTTTCAGTTTTAATTTTGCCTTTACGTACCTGTTTTTCAATTTCATCAATAATCAGGTCTCCTACACGGGCTGCTTCACGGGTACATTCAATTTCATATTCATCTTTAATCATGCGGCAGTCTACGACAAATTTGTGAAGACCATCTTCCTTACAGCGGCAGTCGTAGTTTGCAAGTGCATCAATAAATTTAAGATAGGTTGGATAAGTCAGATATGGAGGTAGTTCTACACGGCTGTTTTCTCCGTGAGTGTAGCAAACGTTGAGCACGGCAAGAATTGCATCTATATCCTTGTTTTTATAGCGGGTATATGGAACAAGCTTGTCGTACTGGGCCTGCTGGCGGGCAAGATTTTCATCCCAGGGAATGAGTACGGTGTAGCCGTCGCTGAAAATTATGAGAACTGCGTCGCTGGGGTGATTTGTAAAATATGGCAGAGCCGGGTCGCGGTGTTCTTCGCTGTCGATAAAAAAACAGGCACCTGCGCCGCGGCTTTTCATTTTGCTTGCAAGGGTCTTTCGGCGTGCGCGGTAGATTTCTTTTAATTGGTCATTTGTATATTCTTTCATTTGTACCTCTCTGTTGTAGGGTGGTTGAGTGCCCGCGAATGCGGGTGTATCGAAACCACCGGTTAGTTCTTATCTGTATTTGGTTTCGATACGCCCTTCGGGCTACTCAACCAGCGTGCTGTTATAGACTGCACAATCTCATCTCTTGCGATAATCAGTTCAAGTACTCCTACAAGCGCAAATGCAATTGCAGAAATCACAACTGGTGCCCCATAAGCAATAAGATTTCCACGCCCCTCAAAAGTTTCTACCAGAAACTTATGCAGATAATAAGTCGGCACCGAAGCAATCACAGAAAAAATCAGCATCTTTAAAGCATAGAGTAGAGTTCCGCGTGCCAGCCGGCCAACTTCTATTGATTCCATTTTTTTCATAAAGATAAAAAGGAAAATTGTATTAAGACAGCTTGCGATGCTTAAGGCAAGAGCGATTCCGTTTCCACCCATTGGTCTTGAAAGGATGAAGACAAAAAGAATGTTTGAAGCAAAATTGATAAGGCCTGCAATAGTGGGGAGCTTAGGTTTTTTCTGTGCATAAAAAGCCGGAGCCATAATCCTGTTAAGGGCAATAAAAAGCAGGCCCGCAATATGAAAGCGAAAAATTCCCAGAGTCATAATTACAGAATCTTCATCAAACTGATTTCTTTTATATAAGAGGGAAATCAGTTCGCGGCCGGTGATAAGCGCGTAGGCTGTAATCGGAATCGAAATCAAAGTCATAATTTTGATTGCCTGAAGCAGCATTGAATTGAACTGAGTCCAGTCTTTTTTATTTGCAAAGCCCGAAAGATCCGGCAGAATTACAGTTCCGATTGAAACTGCAAAAATTCCAAGAATCAGTTCCTGAAGTCGGATGCTGTACTGAAGGCTTGATGCAATACCAGGTCCCACGTGTTTAGCAAGTGCTGTTGAAACTGTGTCATTAAGCTGATATGCGGCAATTCCAACAATTGTTGGAGCCAGCAGAGCCATAACTTTTCTGGTTCCTGGGTTTGTAAAAGCTTTTTTTATTGATGTGATTCCGGTTTTCCAGCCAGTCTTGTGAACAAAAGGCCACTGGAAAATAGCCTGGACTGTTCCACCCAAAATTGTTCCTATAGCCATTGCTCGCGCCGGATTAGAAGTATGTGGTGCGAGAATATAAGTAGAAAGAACTACAATTCCGTTGAACATAACCGGAGTAAAACCAGAAGGTGCAAAAATTCCACAGGTGTTTAAAACTCCCTGAAAAAATGCTGCTATTGAAATTAAAAAGAGATACGGGAACATGATTCTCGTAAGTATTGTTGTTTCATTGAGTTCCAGAAGATAGTAATCAAGCTTTGCTGCATATCCCTCTATTCCTTCAGCCGGAGCTTTGCAGAAAATCGGAATGATAAAAGGAGCAAGAATTATTCCCAAAGTAACAACACAGGCTGTAAGAAAAGATACAAGAGTTAGAGTAGCGTTTAGAAATTCCTGTGTTGTTTTTTTATTTTCGCTATTATCTTCTTTTGAAATATAGTCCTTGAAGGTAGGAATAAAAGCTACAGAAATTGCGTTTTCAGCAAAAAGTTTTCGGAAAAGGTTTGGAATCATAAATGCGACAGAAAAACTGTCGGCAAAAAGTCCGGTTCCAAGGAAAGATGCCTTTGTCATCTCGCGAACAAGTCCCATAATGCGGGAAGCAAAGGTCATAAGAGTAAGCAGAAGCCCTGAACGTACTATAGATTTTGATTTTTTAGACATATTAGAATCCATTATGTGTCATGCTGAACTTGATTCAGCATCTTTTTTAGAGAGTCTCCGAGTAGCTGTGCTACGAAGTTTCGGAATGACACTATCATAAAAAAATTGCGTTTTTTATTCAATTGATTTATAATTCATAGTTACTACAACGTTTGCGAAAGATTAATTCAAAATATCAATTTAAAAATAATCTCGGAGAAAAAAGATATTTGTGTCACTGCCTTTAAGCAATGACCGATTTGGAGGACTCAACGTGCCTGGCAAGATTAAATTCTTTTCCAGAGTAGGAAAAACGAGGATTATTCCGATTGGCTTAAAGATGCTTCTCATCTTTATTTGTCTTATACTGCTTTCAAATTTTATTACAAATTTTATTTCACTTCAGCTTACTCAACGTCAGATTATCAATTTAAATAATACAATCATGGTAAGTCAGTTGAAAGAGCTTTATACAACTTCTTCAAATCAGTATCAGATTTATTCGTATTCTGGTAATCGGGAAGAAAGTATTGATGCTATGTGTAAGGTTGCCAGAACTGGATTTGATAATGCTAACAGTCTGGCACTTGGTGTAACAAATGATGGAGAAATTGAGTTTTTAACTGATGCAAATGAGCTTGCGGTTTTTCCTTCTTTTGATTCAAATGCCCTAATGCTGCTAAATCAAAATAAAGAGAAGGGAATAGAGGAAGGGTCTATTTCTTTTTCGAGTCCTTATGGAGATTATTTTGGTGTATATAAATATCAGGATGACTGGGGCTACTACATTATCCGCGCTGAGCTTCGTTCTGATCTGGAAAAATCAAATTATAGAATCTATGGAATCATTTCTGCATTAATCATTATTTTTACGCTTCTATTTGTTGCTGCCGGTTATATAACAATTAATCGTGAGTTCAGATCCCTGCGTTCTTTTACAGACGATCTTATCGAAATGCAGAAGAAAAAGAAGCTCGATCTTATCGACATTTCAAAGGCTCCTAATGATGACGTTACTTACTTGGCTGCTTCCTTCAATTCTCTTTCAATGCAGGTTAGTAATCTTCTTGATACATTTCAGAAATTTGTTTCAAAGGATATTGTTGCAAAAGCTTATGCAGGTCGTGATGTAGGTCTCGAAGGCAAGCAGCGGGATCTTGCAATGCTTTTCTCCGATGTAAAGAGTTTTACTTACCGAACAGAAACTCTTGGAAACGACATTATTGAAGTTTTGAATGTTCATTATAATCGTGTAATTCATAATGTTCATGAGAACTCGGGAATTGTAGGTTCTATTATTGGAGACGCAATTCTTGCAATTTATGGAACTCTCGATTCAAAACGTTCTAAGGCTTACAATGCCGTAATTTCTGCCTGGAACATAACCCGCGCAACTGCAGAGCTTAGACAGGAAATGCAGGGCCGCCGCGAAGAAATAGAAAAGCAGCGTAAACTCACAGAATCAGAAGAGAGTGTTTTCCAGGCTGTAATGGTAGATGTTGGTGTTGGTGTTGACGGCGGAAAAGTATTCTACGGAACAATCGGCCGTAACGACTTTGATGATCCTCGTCAGTCTCACATGACAAACACCGTAATCGGCGATACCGTAAATTCGGCATCGCGACTCGAGGGGCTCACAAGAATCTATCACATTCCGGTAATCGTTTCCGAATCAATTAAAGATGAAGTAACGGCAGAAACCGCACGTTATAAGTTTATAGAAATCGATACAGTTCAGGTAAAAGGAAAAACAAAAGGAAAGAAAATCTACTTCCCTTTCGATACAAACGAAATGGACGAAGCACTGCTTGAAAAATATCAGAAGTTTGAAGAGGGCTTAAAGGCTTATTACGACGGCGACTGGAAAGCAGCCCGCAAAATTTTCAAAGGACTGGAACTGGATGTCACTCAGGTATTCCTTGAGCGAATGGGTATAAAGAGTGCACCTGCAGATTGGAGCGGAATATGGACAATGACAACAAAATAACAAAAATATCAGAAGAGCAGAAAGCAAATCAGATACATAATGAAGTAATGCTCTTTCTTGGAAAGGAGCTGGAACGTATTCACCAGACTTCTTCTGAGCAGACTTATAATATCGAAAATGAATATGCAAAATCAAAAAAGAATCATTCGCCTTTTTCGGCCCTGATGCTTATCGGTTGTTTTTTAGTTGTATTTTCAATTGCCTTTATAATGACAAAAACAATTTCGTCTCATAATGAAGAAATTTCTGTAAGCGTGGCAGAGTTTGATGACCTCAATCTTAAAAATCTCTTGAACACAGTAACTGCAGCTCAGACAAACTACGACAATGCCGTAAAACAGCGTGCAGCAGTTGAAGGTGATATGGCTGTAAAACTTAAGGCCGCAGAAGATTCTCATACAAACGATATCTTCGTTATTGATTCTATGACCCGCCTTTCAAGAAAAAAACGTGCGGAGCTTATTTATGAGGCTGATAAGAATTACAAAGAGGCTTTAGCTGCAATTCATGAAGAATATGATGCACAGCTTGTTCAGGCAGAAAAAGAAATCGAAGAATATAAAGCTCAGCTTGCAGAATTTGATGCGGCTAAGGTTCAGGCTGCAAAGGAAAAGGAAAAAGCCCTTGATAGTGAACGCAAGGTCAAAGAGCTCGAACAAAAGAAAATAAAAGACCAGTACGAAATCCGCATAGCAGAATTAAACAAAAAACTTTCAGATACACAAGAGCAGAATACAGAAGCAATTCGTTCTGCTGTAAGTGCTGTTTCGGCACAATATCAGACTGAGCTTGCTTTGCTTGATCCAAAACTTAATGATGAAAAGGCTGGCAGTATAATTCAAAAAACTAAAAATACAGCTGCTCCAGATTTTAATGCGACTTCTGCATTAGCACAAAAAAATATTTCATCACAAAAGCTTTCAAATACAATGAACGAATATCAAAAGCTTTATGATGATTATAAATATCTTGATAAAGCAGTAAGAGATGTTCCGCAAAAGAATTCAATTCCGACTTATACAGCAGCCTCACGCGAGCTTGTAAATGAGATGGGTGCAGCATTTGTAAATACAACTGCTTCTCTTTATAACGAAACTGTTCAGCTCAATGAAAAAATAAACAGTCTTTCGAATGAGCTTACAGAAAGTAAAAAACAGATTTCAGATCAGCAGGCTTTCTATGAGCAGACTTATGAAACACTTTTATCTCTGGCAAAAACAAACGCAGTAATTATGTTTGCAACTGATTATGATAACATGCGTGTTTATGTTACAGGTAAGGCTCGTTATCTGATTACAGAAGAAGGAGCAGATGCTGAATTTAAGGCTGATAAAACTGTCAAAGGAAAAATCTTCCGAGCCGAAGATAATTCTTTCTATTTTGAAGTTGGAACAGATAAGAATGATGAAACATACGAGGTAAATTTTGATTCTATAGTACCAGGAACACCTGTGAAAATTTTAAGCAAGTAATCAGGACTTTCTGCCGATAATTTAAGTATGGAAGTGGATAATTTTGTAAATGAGCTTCAGACAGCTCTAAACAAAAAACAGGAATGGTATAACTCTGTACGTCTGCAGGAAATGCTTATGCAGTATCGGCTTATGTATACCTGCGTAAAAAATCTTTTCGAAAATTTTGTTAAGAAGTCATTAATTGTTCCAGATCCATATAGACTGGATAAAAAGATTTCAGGGATTGTTGTACCAGAGACTTCCGAATTTGCAGAAAGCGAAATTGCTAAGGTTTTTGGAGAGCGGTTTTCGAATTATGAGACTATGCTCGACTTTATTTGTACCTACTTCAGATTTTCAATGGAAAATTTTACGATTCAGAAGGTTAAGCAGCTTCTGGATTTGAACAAGGTTTTTGAGTGGGACAATCTTTCCAGCAACAGTACAAGAATGAATACCCGTGCTCTTGCAATGGTTGTCAGCAATGCAAAAAAAGGTGCACCAAATGTTGTTCAGAGTATGATTAATGACAGCCTTGATAAATGTGCTCAGTCAACCGGTGAAATAAACAACATACTTACAGAGCTTTCAGTTTTTTTGCGGGAGCTGTATAAAGGCGGTCTTAGACGCGATTTGTTTGATCATCCGGATTTCGATAAGGCGAAGGCTGCGGAATCTTCAGAAGCAGAGCTGGCAGAAATCAAAAGACTTTATACAAAAGTAACCGGCAAAAAGAATTTTTATACTGATCTTGTAAATGAAATTATTGAAGAAGATCATGCCCCTGATAAAGACAGAAAACGGGCAGCAGTTCTTGAACGCCTTCAGATAAAAGAATCTTCAAAAAGTGTAACTGTAAAAAAAGCTGCCGGGCCGGATACAAAAGAAATGCTAATGCAGTCTGTTCTTGCTGTTGGAGCTACAGCACCAACTCTTGCACAGCTTATTTCAAAACTTTCTGATAATATAGAACTTTTGTATAAAACAAAAAGTACTTTCTTCAGTAAGCTTATATGTGCACTCAAAAAGGCATTTCATATTTCGGAAAAAGAACGTATTTGTAATCTTGTAATAAAAGATTCAAAAACCGGAGCAGAGCGGACACAGAAAATTAAAATAAATGAGTTTATGTCTGACTTGTCTCGTAAAGAACGTATTTATAATGGAATTGCAACAAAGGGAATAGAGTATTCAAAAATCCAGTCTTCTTCTGAAGATGCAATTTTGAGTTTTGTAAATAAACAGATTTCTGAATTGCAGACTCTTTTTGTTGTAATCAATGCTTTTGATGCACATTTTAAGCAGGAAGTTGCCACAGAGTTTAAGACAGGAATAAAAGGAATGCAAATTGAACTTTCTGCCTTTCGCAATTCAATAATAAATGCTAATAAAAAACGCAGCGAATATGCTTCTTATAAAGAAGAAGCCGCACAAATGCAGAAATTAGGAATTGCGGATAATGTTTAAAAATCTAAAAAAAATTGTCGTCTCATTATTATGTACTTCGTTGCTATTTCCTTTGTTTTCACAGGAATTTGGGCCAGGCCAGGAATTAACTCCAGAAGAACTTCTTGAACTTGAAAACGCCCGTGAACGAGAAGCCGAAGATAAAGATAAGCTTTCGGCAGAACTTCAGCAGAATTTTATAATTGTAGAACCACTGCGCCCTCATGAGCTTAATCCTCAGCTAACAAATTATGCAAGCGATTCTCAGTTCCTCGACGGCTTATATGAAGGTCTCTTCAGAACAAGTCCGATTAATCTCGAACCACAATACGCAATTGCAAAAGAGTTTAAAATTTCACGTGATAAAAAGCGCTGGACAATTATTCTGCGCGATGATGCATTTTTCAGCAACGGAGAAAAAATTACCGCGGAAGCAGTTCGCGACAGCTGGCTCAGAATGCTTGCAAATCCCTATGCTCCATATTCTTCTCTTTTTGATATAGTGAGGGGAGCAGAAGCTTTTCGAACCGGCAGGGGAAATTATGATGAAGTTGGAATTTACGCAACAGCAGAAAATGCACTTTCGATTTATCTGAATACACCTGCAAATTATCTGCCAAAAATTCTCTGCCATACTGCATTTACAATTACCCATAGTAATCCTCAGGTTTACAGTGGTGCTTATGAGCTTGAAATCGCAACAGAAAGAAAATACATTCTCAAGAAAAATCCTTATTACTGGGATAAAGCTAATGTAACTCTTGAAAGAATTACTTTTGTTCAGTCAGAAAATGCTGATGATAATACTTACTACTACAATACTGGTGCTGTAGACTGGGTTACTGCAAATGTAAATCAGCAGAAGATTTTGAATCCTTCTTCAATTCAGTTTAATGCAAACTTTGGAACAGGATTTCTGTATTTCAGGGTAAGCAATAGAAAACCTGCAGACAGTAAAACTTCAAAACTCTGGGACTATCCGGAATTCCGTAATGCAGTGCTTGAAGCATTTCCATGGGAAACTATTCATAAAAAATATCTGATTCCGGCAACTACTCTGGTTTATCCTTTGCCGGGCTATCCACAGATTGATGGCTTTGATTATACAGATGCAATTGAAGCTTCCCTCAAAATGAAAGATGCCCGCGAAAAATACGGAATTCCTGAAGACGAAAAAATTCCTCTGGTAATGCATGTTTTTGAAAATGAATTTTCCGAAGCAGAGGAAAATGAAATTAAAAGTGCACTCGAAGTGCTTGGCGTAGAATTAGAAATTCAGAGAATACCTTCGTTTGATTATTATGCGAGTGCAGAAACTGCCGATGCAGATATTCTGATTACTTCCTGGATTGGAGACTTTGCTGACCCTCTTGCTTTCCTTGAACTTTTCCGTGGAAACTCAACAATGAATTCTTCCGGCTGGAAAAACAGCGAGTTTGACATGCTCCTTGAACAAGCCGCAATAGCTGGTGAAGAAGAACGCATGAAACTTTTAGGTCAGGCAGAAACGATCCTTCTTGATTCAGGAATGGTGCTGCCACTTTATCGTTCAGTTGCTTCCAGCGTTATAAATCTTCAGGAAGTTGGCGGCTGGTTTATAAATGCCTTTGATGTACATCCATTAAAGTATCTTTATAAAAAGCAGCCAAAACTAAAATCAGATAATGTAGTTATGCGCTAGGAAAACCTTTATACTTTAAAGGCTCTGCAGGCATGCGGTTCCAGTGAGAAGGTTACTTCTTCACCAAGGTCTTTTTTCTCCCATAAATCGCGAATTGTCGGATTTTGAATTCCTTTATCCACATTCATTGTAACAGTCTGCACTTCTTCACTTAAATTAAAATAGGCATAATAAGCGTGGCCGTCTTCTGTTATGTTACGCCATACAACAACATCTTCATGGCTGCTTGCGCTAAGCTGTTCTGCCTGGTTCGGGCATTTGTCCATGGCAAGAATTTCTTCGTTTGTAAGCAGACTAAGATTAAAGCTGTCGAGCTGAGGCAGATCAGTTCCAATCATAAGAGGAGCACGGAAAATGCACCATAGGGTTATCATTGTGCGTGTTTCTTCTTTTGTGAACTTACATTTCCAGCCCCGCTTATTTTCCGGTGTTCCGGGAGCGGCCCAGCCCCAGCCAAGACGGTTCATCGGCAGCATATCGCAGTCCGGCCAGTTGCCGTCTCCGGTGTGTTTCTGCCATACTTCGCAGCGTTCAAACATGGCTTTGAGAAGCTTCCAGTCGTCCCAGAAGTCGTCGGTAATGCGCCACATATTTGCAAAGCTTTCATAATGATGAGCTTTTTCAATAACAGCAGGTCCAGGGCTCAAAGAAAGAACCATAGCACGGCCGCTATTTTCAATTGCCTTTGCCATCATCTCTATTTCTTTTTCAGCAGAGTAGGGATTATGAGGATACATGTTTGTATTACAGATATCATCAACTTTTACAAAGTCTACACCCCAGTAAGCATAAAGCTCAAAAACAGAATCGTAGTAATCCTGGGCGTAAGGGCGGGCAGCATCTACTCCATACATATCAGGATTCCAGCGGCTGACTGAATATGGATTTGCTATGAGATTGGCAGTAATTTTACTGCCGTCATGTGTTTTAATTGGTAGATGATTATGAGCGGCAAAACGTGGAATACCACGCATAATGTGAATACCAAATTTTAGTCCAAGAGAATGAATATAATCTGCAAGCGGCTTAAAGCCTTTTCCGCCCTCACTGCTTGGAAAACGGTTGGGAGCCGGAATCTGGCGGGAAAACTCATCAATACAAAAACGACTGAATGGAATGTACTGAATCCCTTCGGCATTACGGTTACCTGCATCCGGGTCAGACCACTGAATATCAATTACAACATATTCCCAGTCAAACTGTTTAAGATTTTTTGCCATGTATTCGGCATTTGCACGAACCTGATCTTCGTTTACCATTGTGTTGTAATAGTCGTAACTGTTCCAGCCCATTGGTGGCACTGGTGCTGCTGCGTTTTTATTATAGTTTTCCATATTTACTTCTTTTACCTCTGCGGTGGTTTCGATACGATAGGTGCTTTAGCACCGTACTACTCCAACCACCGTACTTTACCGGTGGTTGAGTAGGCTTCGTCAGAAGCCGTATCGAAACCACCGAATCACCATTTTCCATTTATACAGGCTGCCGTTTTATGCCTTACTCGGAATTGTACAAAACAGCCGCAATCTCTGCAGGTCATTCCGCCTATAAGGTGTGAACAGGCCTCGCAGATTTTTAGTCTTTTTTCAACAAGGTCATCTCCTGCGTAATCAGTCACCGTTTCTTCAGCAGCCATTTCGGCTACCAGTTCCGGTGTCATATCCATTGCAGAAAGATGTGTTTTATTTTCACATACAGGACAGGGATCGTTCATACACTTTTAACGGTGGTTGAGCCTGTCGAACCCATCTGCGTAAGTCTGAGTTCATTTTGACAGGCTCAATGACCGAATTTTCCTTAAGCTGTAATCTCTATGGTTACAACACTCATTGCAGGAACTGTAACAAACAATTCGTTTGCACCAGAAAGTTTTACATCAAGAGTTTTTTCTTTCAGTTCGTTAGGCTTTGCAAATGAGTTACAAAGATGCATTTCCTTTGAAGTAAGGATTGTTGCAGCAGCATCTTTGATTTTACCTTTAAGGCCTGCAAGAGTAACATTGATTTCTTTTTTACCCTTGAGTTCTGCGTTTGTGAGAGTAACTGTGTAAATATTCTTTTTGTGAGAAGCAGAAGCTGTTACAGCATCTACGCGAGAATCTTCCGGTCCAATCTGATTTGTAGCTACACGGGTAGCGAGACTTGTTGCATCCATGTGAGGCTTGTACATATGGAATACATACCAGGTTGGAGTCTTTATCATCTTCGCACCTTCTGTCAAAACTGGTGACTGTAGAACGTTTACTGCCTGAGCAATATTTGCAATTCGAACACGGTCACAGTGATTGTTAAAGGTGTTGAGGGTAATTCCGGCAACAAGAGCGTCGCGGATTGTAGACTGCTGATAAAGGAAGCCAGGGTTTGTTCCCTTTTCAACAGCGAACCAGGTTCCCCATTCATCAACAACGAGGGCAACTCGCTTTTCAGGGTCGTACTTAGTCATAATTTCATCGTGACGGCGTACAAGAGTTTCCATAAAGCTTGCCTTACTCATTGTGAGATACCAGTCTTTTTCTGTAAAGTCGCAGGCTGGCTTTCGTCCATTCCAGTCTGGTTCAACTGTATAATAATGAAGAGAAAGACCATCCATAAGAGGGGCAGCCTCGCGCATAAGAACTTCTGTCCAGTTATAATCAGATGCATTAGGTCCGCAGGCAATCTTGAAAATTTTATCTTTGCCGTACTGTCGAACATAAGTCTGATAGCGGCGATAAAGATCTGCATAGTATTCTGGCTTCATGTTTCCGCCACAGCCCCAGTTCTCATTGCCAACACAGAAAAGAGGAAGCTTCCATGGCTTTTTATGACCGTTTGCTTCGCGCATCTTACTCATAGGAGATTCACCGCCAAAGGTGATGTATTCAACCCATTCACTCATTTCCTGAACAGTACCGCTTCCAACGTTTCCATTTACATAGGGCTTGCAGCCAAGAAGTTCGCAAAGTCCAAAGAATTCGTTTGTACCAAAGCTGTTGTCTTCTACAACACCGCCCCAGTGAGTATTAATCATGCGTTTGCGTGTTTCATAAGGTCCAACGCCGTCACGCCAGTGATATTCATCTGCAAAGCATCCGCCCGGCCAGCGAAGGTTAGGGATTTCCAGTTCCTTAAAGGCTTCTACAACATCCTTGCGGTAACCGTTAATGTTAGGAATTTCTGAATCTTTTCCAACCCAGAATCCACCGTAAATACAGCGGCCAAGATGCTCGCTGAAGTGACCATAAATGTCGCGGCTGATTTTTTTGCCGTCGAGGTCTGCACTAACAATAATTGAATCCATATAAAATCCTTATGACGTTATTTTTAGTTAAACGTTTTACTAAATTGTACTATGCTATTATAAAAATAGCAATTTAATTCTCTTGTAAAAGCTGAGATTTTTATTGAATGATTCTCTAAGATTGTTGTAATGACATTACTTCTTGAAAATTACAAGATCTTTAATTTTCAGTGTATAAGTAGAATCCAGAGTCTGGCGAACCTTGTCTTCACTCATGATAGGCACTTCAAAATGATATACTGATTCAGAATAACCTTCTGCCTCAATCTCAATGCTGAAATTGAAATAAGCACGTTCACCAGTTTCATTCGCAGGAATAGATTTTACCCAGAAAGAATAAACACCTTTTGTGCTCGGAACCATGTTGTAGGGATTAGACCAGGTTTTATCAACCATTTCTGCAAGTTTTCCGTCCATCTTTAAGGTAATTTTTGCTTTAGGAACAGGTTCAAATGTATTACCGTCGAGAACAATCCCCATAAAGGTAAAAAAGTTAAATGCTGGTTTTGAATGTATGTCATCACCGTGGATTATGCAGTCTTTTCTGTCTTCAGTATGGAAGGGTCGTTTTGTAGAACTTACGGTACGCATTCCTTCAAGAGCGAGGGAATCAACATCTGCCTGAAGTTGTGAACTTGCAAGATATTCAGCGTTATGAGTAACACCACGGCCAGAAACTACATATTTTGGCGGAATTCTGTTGAGTACATAACTTACAGTATCAAGCCGGCAGTTTTCACAATCGCAGGTTAGCCAGGCAACAGCTTCGCCTTTTACTCTGTCATAAAGTGTATTTACAGCCTTAATTACTATATCTTCCATAAGGTTATGTACATTCATAATCATTCTCCTATTATTATATTATAAGTCAGTTTTACCAATAAAACAATAAAAAACTACATTAAGGAACAAGCCCTGGGCTTCCGCATTATAAAATGAAATTCTGAAAACATGGCTTCTGGTCACGGCTTCGTGGTACAAAACCGCGCAATAATGCGCTAC
>SAMEA3663299__coassemble_75_pt1 | contig 63615 bp, 55 predicted proteins | sample SAMEA3663299__metabat2_high_PE_031 | metagenome-assembled genome bin SAMEA3663299 (sample SAMEA3663299) | pig gut metagenome | biome: pig gut; feature: pig-associated habitat; material: faeces | place: China | collected 2013 | reverse complement strand
GCCTTTATTTCGATGAGCCTAAATAATGCTTTCGCATTTTTCTTAACGGCTCTTCGATTGTAGGCAGGTACAACCCGTTGTTACACGCACAGCTCACTGAGCTGGAAAAGGAATTAACAAATGAATGATTACATTATTGAACCAGCTAAGACTGAAGATTATGAAAATATATTAGAATTATATAATGAACTTCATGAAGTACTTGAAGAATGTAATCCACAGAAATTTAGAAAGATTGAAAAAACTGAAATTCTCATTACAAAAGAGTATTTTGAAAAAGCTTTAAATCATGAAGTAAATACAAATTTTGAAGTCAACAAAATTAATGGAAAGACTATAGGAGTTGTTGAATATGCAGTTTGGGATGCCTATAAAAATCCCGGTTTTATTCCTTGTACTGTTTGTGTGATTGGAAATATTGTAGTCAAAAAAGAATATAGGAATCAGGGAATAGGTACCCTCTTATTCGAATATATAAAAAATATAAAATGTCCTGAATTTGATGTCCAAAGAATAGAATTGGTTATGGAAGCAAAAAATATTAATGCACTATCATTTTACAAAAAACTTGGACTGATTGAAGATAGAATCAGATTTTCCATGAATGTCTGAAAAAAATCTTGACTATCCCGAAATATCTTAAGATAATTATTTCGTAAAATCTTACGAATATTTGAGGTGTCTATGATAGCTATAAAACCCGTTTCTGATTTACGAAATTACAATGAAGTATTACAGGATGTTGCAGATGAATCTCCTGTTTTCCTTACAAAAAACGGAAGAGGCACTTATGCTGTTATTACCATTAAAGATTACGAAAGATTAACCGCAACACAAACTCTTTTTGCAGAATTAAAAAAAGGAGAAGATTCAGCTGCAAAGAATGGCTGGTTGGATCCTGCTGATGTTAGAAAAATGGTAGGTCTTTAATGTTTACAGTGAAGATTACTCCACAAGCTGCAGAAGACTTACTCGAAATAAAAAATTACATAGAAAATGAACTTAAAAATCCAATTGCAGCACATATTACTATCAAAACTATCGTAGAAACATATGAAAACTTGTCTACCATTGCCGAAACAGGTATTCCGGTAGAAAGATATGTTCCCTTTCCAACTGACAACAAATTTGTTCTGGCAAATAATTATTCAATTTTTTACAGAATTGATGGTGATATTGTAAGAGTAATAAGAATAATGTATTCCAAACGAGATTTTGTAAAAATCTTATTTGAAGATAAATAATCGTATATAAAAGGTTCGTAGCCGACAGCGAAACAATCAATTGTTCCGAGCCATTATTTCGATTTTTCTTAACGGCTCTTCGATTGTAGGCAGGTACAACCAGTTGTTATGGCGACAGGTACACTGACCTGCTTTTTTAGGAAGGTTAAAATGTTAACAGGAAGTAAAATTTTTAGAAGAAACAGAAAAAGGAAATATTTGTATTTCACCGTTTGATAAAAACAACTTAATCCAAATAGTTATAATGTCAGATTAGGAAGTACTTTAAAAGTATATACAGATAATGTTTTAGATTTTAATAAAGATAATCCATCCAAAACAATAGAAAGTCCTGTAGATGGTTTTGTATTGCAACCAGGCGAATTATATTTAGGAAACATCGTAGAAAGAGTTTCAACAGATAAATATATTTCCGCCGTAGATAGCCGAAGTTCTATCGGACGACTTGGAATTTTAATTCATGCAACTGCAGGTTTTGGCGATATTGGCTTTGATGGAAATTATACATTGGAAAGATTCTACGTAAAACCAGTAAGAATTTATCTTGATATGCTTATTGGACAAATTTATTTTTCTGAACCATACAGAGATATTGATTTTCTTTACAGAGGAAGATATCAAGGTCAAACAGAACCAACAACATCCCGTTCACAATTAAATGAAATTGAACTTTTAGGCACAACAAAGTAGCGATAATACTCGGCTCTACCGTTTCCTTTATTTTCCAATACTGGAATAAAACGCATATATAGTCATCCAGATTACATAAGGCAAAAGCAAAGATTTAGAACGTTTTTTCAGAAGAACAGAATATAGATCATTCTTCTTAGCCTGTAAAAATGCAAAAAAGAGAAAAAACAAAGGTACTGCACAATTTGCAATTCCCAAGGATATAAAGAATTGAAGCCATCTTCCAAACTCATTCTGAACAATACCTTTTGAAGTTGTTTCTGAATTTTCGAATTAATTAGATTAGCATACTTATCTCACATTTATTTATGACAAAATTCCTAAATTAATATATAATTTTATATAAATGAATTTCACTTTTATGGAATAACTTAATGAACGAAACAACTATCACATCAAAAAAAAGAATTGACTGGCTTGATGGTATTAAAGGTATTTCTTGTCTTTTTATTTTTTTTCATCATTTTTGCTTTCAATATTTTCCATCTACCTATTGGGGTACTGCCGAAAAATCTATGGCAAATGGTTTTGATACTTTTTTGTCTCAATCACCACTTGGATTAATTGTTAATGGAAATTTCTTTGTACATTTATTTATTCTTATCAGCGGATATGTAATTACCAGTGTTATTATTTCGATGAAATCACAGAAAATTGGTATTTTTATCATAAAACGTTATCTTAAATTATTATTTCCTATTGCAGTCTATGCCTTAATTATTTTTATTACTCGTTTTGTTGGATATGTCGGTCAAGAACACTTTATAAAAAATATCTGTAAAGAAATATATAAAACTGCAGATTCTTTACTTTTTGGTATACTCATAAGAGGTAATGATGGCTATGTAGGCACACATCTCTGGATGATGAATTATATTTTTATGGGTAGCATATTTGTATCTATTATTTCTTCTTTATGCTGGATATATGACGGAAAACAAATCATTAAACTAAATATTTTTATAATTGCAATTTTATATTTATTGCCTTCGCAAGAAAAAATTCATTTTGCTTCTGTTTTTTTGGGAAGTACTTTATTCATGATTAATTATTATTATGATATAAAAATATCAAAATTTTTCATCCCTATATTAATTATTTTAGGACTATTTTTAGGAGCTTTTCCTACTGGTGTAACACCTACAAATATTTATAAATATATTTTAATTCCATTTGATAAACAAAATGGTTTTACAAAATTTATAAGTCATTCTATATCAGCATTTTTAATAATTCTAGCTTGCTCAAAATCCAATACATTACAGACTTTTTTTTCAAAAAAGATTTTTCTTTTTCTTTCAAAAATTTCATTATGGGTATTCTTATTACACGGTCTAATTATTTCATTTATAAATAATTTATTTAATGTATTCCTGAATTACATACATAATTATGTATTTACTGTTTCAATTGTTTTCATATTGGATTTATTCGGAATAATTATTGTTTCTTATTTGTTTAATAAGTTTATTACCCCTATTGGTAATAAATTTATTAATTATATCGTGAATAAATTATTTATTGAAAAAGAAGTTTCAAATATAAAGCAGGAATAGATTTAATCTTTTGGATAAATCATTCCTGTAATTCTGAAATCATCTCTTTTCTTTGTTAAATTAGGATTATAGTATTCGTCGCAATAATGCAAATAACTATACCATTTATTGATGAACGTTTTTTTATCTTTATTGTTTTCTTTCGTTATATTTCTTCCTAAATATTTTAATTGCGAAAAAGGTGTCCAAACTACTAAATAATTTGCTTTTCTTAATTTTAAGCAAAAATCAATATCATACAATGAATCATTATACTCATTACTGAATTGTTTCATTTCTATAAAAACTTTTTTTGATACCATCATGCATTCTGCCGTAACTGCATTAAAATTCTGTACAAGCGCAGTTCTAAATGCATATCCATTTTCTAGAGCAGATTGATTTTTATGTGAAATTCCAAATAATCCGTGAATTCCAATAAATACTCCTGCATTATGAATTGTTTCATCATTATTAATTAATTTTGCTCCAACCGCACCAGTATTAGTTCTTTGAGCAAACATTAACATTTCTTCAAGCCATTCCGAAGAAATAATTTTTGTATTTGAATCTAAAAAAACTAAATATTCTCCTTTAGCATAACATGAAGCTTGATTTAATAATTCTGAATTTCTTATATTATTTTTATTTATAAAACTATGTATTCTTTGATCATTTATCAGAGTTTCAAAATTAATCAATTTATCAACTACAAGAATTTCAAAATCTGAATATGTAGTTTTTTTTAATATTGAATTAATACATTCGCAAGTTTTCTTTTTGTTTTTATTTACTATTATTATGGAAATTTTTGGCTGAGAATTTATTTTGTACTTTGTACGATATAAAATATTTTTACAAATTTGAACTTCAGCATCTACAGCTATTCTTTTATAATGCTTTTCCAGAGCCCTTTTTCCTGCTTCAATAGCATAAGTCTTTGTTCCTATACTATTTGCTGTTGAAGTAGGCGAAGCTCTCCAATAATACATACATTTTGAAACATGTACGATTTTCTGTGCTTTTTCAGAAAGACGTAAAAATAAATCATAATCCTGTGCACCATCTGTAGTCGAATCAAAATTACCAATACTATCAAGCAAAGTTTTTTTAAATGATGAAAAGTGACACAAATAATTTGTACCGCAAAAATAATCAGGTGCAAAATCTGGCTTAAAATTTGTATTGTTAATTTTTTGCAAATTTGGACTTTGAAATATTACTTCATCGGTATATACAAAATCTGCTTCTTTTTCACAGATAGCTTTCATTGTTTCAAACAAAGCACAGGGATGTAATAAATCATCATGATCAAAAAGAGAAATAAAATCTCCTGTTGACATTTTAATACATGCATTTGTATTTTCTGAAATACCTTTATTCTCTGAAAGTTTTAAATACTTAATGCGCTTATCTTGATTTGAAATTGACCTACAAACTTCTTCAACATTTTTATGATTTTCATCACTTCCATCTGCTAAACATAATTCCCAATTCTCATAAGTCTGAAAGATTACAGAACCTATCATTTCTTTTAAGAAATCTTCTGGTGTATTATATAAAGGCACAAGTATACTGAATTTTATATTTTGTGGAAAAGAATAAGCTTTCTGTTTTTCATATTCTTCAAGACTACATCCAAATGCTTGAGGTGGGAGATAAAAATCATGTCTCTTATTCCAATAAGAATGAAGTTTGCAGTAAGTAGAAACTTCTCTGAAACTTATTTTTTTAAGTCTTTTGTATATTGCCTTTGTAAATTTTTTTATTGTCATTTTAGCCGATTGTTCCTTAAATCTTTTCCTCTATAATTGTAGCAGAATTATTCTCAAATTTGATTTTAAAATCACAATTTTCCAAAGTTGAAAGTCTATGTGCAATTGCAATAATTGTAATTTCACCTTTCAATTTGTTTATAGTTTCTGTAATTTGTTTTTCAGTTTCTGTGTCCAAAGCAGAAGTTGCTTCATCAAGAATTAATACAGATGGATTTTGATACAGAGCACGCGCAATACCTATTCGCTGTTTTTGTCCACCTGAAAGTTTTGCTCCCTTATCACCACACGGAGTATTTTCTTTTAATTCAAGACCTTGTACGAAATCATACAATTCGGCCATTTTAAGAACTTTTTCAATTCTTTTATCATCAATATCTTCCGGTAAAATTCCAAACGCAATGTTTTCCCGGATAGTTCCATCAATAAGATAAATACTCTGTGGAACATATGAAACATTATCAAGCCATCCCTGAATATTTTCGAAGATATTTTTTCCATCAACATTGATAGATCCACCAGAAGGTTGAAGTAATCCTAACAAAATATCTACAAATGTTGTTTTACCAGCTCCGCTTGGCCCTACAACCCCAACAAATTTTCCTTTTGGAATAGTAAAACTTACATTTTCAAAAACATTTTTATTTGTATCAGGATATCCGAATGTCAGATTTGTAACAGAAATCTCTTTATTGAATGGTATTCTTTCTTTTTGCCCTGTTTGGGAATTTATTTCGTCTTCTTTTTTCTCATTTTTAATTGCAATAAAATCATCATATACTTCATTAAAGAAAGGCATCTTAAATTTTATTTCATTAAACAAACCTGTAATCTGATTCATACAAGGCATAAGACGCATAGCAGCAAGTGCAAGTACACCTAATGCCGGAATGATAGAAGAAGGATCTGTATTAAAAATCATTTTAAATGTGATTAATAAAAGAATTCCTCCAACACATACCATTTCAATAATACATTTAGGGAATCTGTTTATAAATAAAAATTGTTTCTGTATTACTGTAAACTCATTAAATGCTTTTGAGAATTCTTCTGTAAAGAAAGCTTCTTTCTGCATTACTTTTGTTTCTTTTACAGACCAGAAGCCCTGATTCAGCCATTTGATATATTCAACATTACATTCGTTCTGACGAGTTCCATATTTATTAATCTTCTTTCGGAAATAATTAAGTATTCCCAGCATAAGAGGAGCAAGAATAAAAGCAATTACAATAGCCATAACCCAATCCATTATCAGAAGCAAAATCCAGATAACGATCATGGTTATGATATTTGTAATAATAATAAGTGTATTTGTCAGAATCTGACTGAAAACAATAATACAACCTAAATTTATGTTTCGTAAAATTACAGAAAAATTTGTATCTACATGAAAGAGATAAGGTTTGTTTATATAATATTTATAAAGACGCTTTGTATAATCTGCCTGATTGTTTAATGTAAATGCAATTTGAAGTTTTCCCTGAAAGAGAATTAAAAAGTTCTTAAATATATAAAAGAAAACAAGTCCAAGAGAAAGGAAAATTACAAGTGATTTATGAGTAGTGATTCCAAGATATGATATGATTTTTGCTATTTCTGCATGTTTTTCTAAATAAGCCGGATCACCGATTATGGTAATAAGCGGATAAAGTAAACCGATACCAAAAGCTTCAAAAACGGCTATTACTAACATCAAAAAAATGAGAGCAAAACAAATTCTCAGTTGCTTCGGAGTAAGAATTTTAAAAATTTTAAAAAATGATTTCATATATAATTGCCTTGAAACTAAAATAAAGTCTAGCATATTAGTTTTTTTTTTTCTATAATAAAGTCTAAATATATACTTATCGAGTTCTGGATGAATAAAAGAATGCCATCAAGTTTTTATAGTCAAAAAGAATTGACGTCCATTGGATTTAAATCTATAGGAACGAATGTCCTAATCAGTAAAAAAGCTTCCTTTTATTCTCCTGAAGAAATATCCATCGGCAACAATGTAAGGATAGATGATTTTTGTATTCTTAGTGGAAAAATTACACTTGGTTCTAATATACATATTTCTGCTTTTTGCGCTTTATACGGCTCACATCAAATAGAATTGGAAGATTATACAGGTATGTCCCCTAAATCCATTATTTTTTCTGCAATTGATGATTTTAACGGCGACTATCTAATAGGTCCCATTCATCCAGAAAATCTTACACACATAATTGCAGGAAAAGTTACGATGAAAAGATTCTCACAGCTGGCAGTAGATACAGTTGTTTTTCCCGGCATAACAATAGGAGAAGGTGCTGTTACAGGTGCTATGACATTAGTCAATAAAGATTTAGCCCCATGGACTATAAATGTCGGAATCCCTGTTAATAAAAGCTGGAATAGAAATAAAGGAATTCTGAATAAAATGTCAGCCCCTACCTGTAATTCTCTGTAATAATCTGAATTATACGTTTTGCATCTTTTTCTTTTAAATCTGCAAATAATGGTAAACAAAGAACAGAATCTGCCATTTTATTTGCAACTGGAAGATTTTTCACCTCTGCAGATTCAAGATTTTTATAGGCATCAATATTTGAAATCAATGGATAAAAATATCTTCTTGAATAAATATTATTATCCTTCAATCTTTCATACAGACTATTTCTTGAAATTCCGTATTTGTCTTCATCAATAAAAATTGGAAAATAAGAATAATTATGTGTAACACCAGGCATATCATTAATGAAATTAATTCCTGGAACATTCTTTAACTCATGACGATAATAATCAACTATTCTTTTTCTTTTATTAATTGCAGCATCAATTTGTTTAAGATTAAGCAGTCCATAAGCAGCTCTTAATTCATCCATTTTTGAATTTATACCTATGCCATCAACTGTAACTTCATCAACAAAACCAAAATTTCTTAATTTATCTATCTTTTTTTTCATTGATTCGCTGTTACAAATAATAGCACCACCTTCAATTGTATTAAAAACTTTAGTCGCGTGGAAACTTAATGTGCTTATATCACCTTCATTAAGTATTGATTTTCCGTTTATTTTAACACCAAAGGCATGTGCTGCATCATAAATGACTTTTAAATTATATTTTTTTGCAATCAGATTGATTTTTTCTATATCACATGGATTGCCATAAACATGCACCGGCATAATTGCTTTTGTTCTTGGAGTAATTGCTTCTTCAATTTTTTGCGGATCAATATTTCCAGTTACGGGATCTATATCTACAAACACAGGAGTAAGGCCCTGCCAGCAGATTGAATGAGTAGTAGCTACAAAACTATATGGAGTCGTAATAATCTCTCCATCTTTCAAATCCAGTGCCTGAATAGCTGTTATGAGAGGTAAAGTACCATTTGACAATAAAGAAATATATTTTACACCTAAATATTCAGAAAGAGCTTTTTCTAATTGTTCCTGATAGACTCCATTGTTTGTTATCCATTTGCTCTTCCAAATCTTTCGTAATTCCTTTTTAAATTCTCTAAGGCTTGGCAGGAGTGGAGATGTTACATTTATCTGCTTCATTTTATGTTCTTTTACATCCTATTTTTTTTATCGGCCATAAAAGAAGATTACCTAATCTATATGATAATGTTCTTTTTATCTGCTTTTCTTTCTGATTGATTATATCATATAATTCGCACAAGAACATTCCTTTTCTATTATTTGTAAAGGTTAGAAACAATTGAATTATTTCTTCATCTTCATATTTTATTGCAGGCTTTAAAACATATTCAATATTTTTTATATATATTTCTGATTCCATTTCTTCCGAACAATTAAATTTTGGAAGATACTGTAAGATTAACAGAAAGCATGATTTGAAATATTCATATTTCTTTCTATCCTGTTCTTTTGAAAAAAATGAAACTCCATTTGTATTCCGTCTGTATACTCCAGTTACAGAATTAATGTATTTACATTTGGTTCGCAAACAAAACTCATAAAAAAGCTGTAATGCACTATCGCAGAAAAAAGTTGTGTTTTCATTAATTATTTTTTTATATAAATCAGTTCTGAATAACCATGTTAAATTCAATAAATAACCGGAAGATTTTATTCCATTTTGAAAATCAAGATGATTTTTCTGTCTCTTTGTAATTGAGCGTTCATATCTTTTTTTATAATCATAATAAATATCTACATCAGTGCAACAGAATCCATAATCAGGATTATTCTCTAAAAAGTCCACCTGCATTTGAAGTTTTTTCTTATCTGTCCAGAAATCATCACCTTCACAATATGCGGTATATTTTCCTGTAAGCTTTGGTAAAATAATAGAATTTAGGGTATTATCTTTCTTTGAATATTGATTCTCTTTTTCATAAATAGGCTTTACAATTTCAGGGAATTTCTTTTCATACTGCGCAATTATATATGCTGTATTATCTGTAGAGGCATCATCATGTACAATAATTTCAAAAGGGAAGGAAGTTTCCTGCATTAAAAATCCATCTAATGCATTGGAAATATACTGAGCCTGATTATACGTAATACATCTGATAGATACGAGAGGCTCTGTTCCTTTCCAATTACTCATTATTTTTTCTTGCGTGATAGAAATCATAATATGCCTTAATTCATCTTGCCTTTTTTATTTCCAGATACTTGTATCCATTCAGCTTCACTATATAATGCCAGATTAATTCAACATAGTGCTGCAAGGTTCCACTGAGTTGTCCTTCTTCTTTTGGAAAAACATTTTCATCTAATTCAGTAGAGAAGAACTGTTTTATAGCCTCTGTACGTGCAATAAACATGTTCCCGCATGGAAAATCCAGATTAACCGGCTGTGAATAGACTTCGCTGCCATCAACCCCAAAAACCTTCAAAGAATTTGAAATTGCATCTTTACAGTCTATCCTATTTTCTAAGAAATCATAATAAGAATAAATTATTGATTTTATTGGCACAATAGGTGTCGATATAAAACCAACTGTTTTATTTTCATATAAATACTTAACAATATTCTCAAATAAATGATTCTTTCCTAAAAGATTATTATACAGGAATCTACGCCACTTGTCGCCATAATCAGTATGGAAGCTTCGTTTTGTATGGAAATGCGCAATTATATCGTAGTCCTGATAGCAGTCATGCAAAGAAAGATAGAATGGATATATATCCCTGCCGCGATTATCGACTCTTATAATTTTGACTTCAAAATCCATTTTATGTTCATTGAAAAACTTTTCAACAAATTCTTTATCTTTATCACTTACGACTGAAATAAACAAAGTATAAGGTACTTTTATTTTAGATACATATGTATAAATTTCATTCAGTAAATCAGTATAAAAAACATGAAAATGTATAGCGATTTTACCATTGGCAGCAATATCGGTAACAGAACTTTTATTATCTGAAATTTTTACTGCATGCATTTTTTTAAAAATGAATTTTAGTATATATAATCTTTGCTTTAGGATTTTCTTAATTTTCTTTAAAATTTTATAAATTATAGAGGATTCATAATGACGCATGTTCAGGCTTTTTATTAAAACCGAAAAATCTTTTGTGTATTTATAATCTAAAAACTTATCATACAGTTTAGCCAATTCTATATATTGATGTTTCTGCTCTTTTTCAGATAAGCCACTCCATTGTCCTTTACTTCTTATTCTATATACAGAAGTACTTTCTTTAAAAATAACAATATCGCCATATTGAGCCATCAATATACCCAACAGCCAGTCTGCAAAAGTTATCTGATAAAGAGATTCCGGTAATTTTTGTATCAGTTCCCCTCTAAAACAACAGCCAGAAAGATTTCCTAATTTATTGCCATGAATCTGATCCCTGATTGTCCAGCGTTTATAATCACCCCATTCTGGATTCCAGTTGTTTTCCAGTTTTACGGATTCCTCATTAATCAGCTCAAGCCAATTCATTGTCATTGAGACATCCTGATTCTCCCGTAAAAAATTTACATGCTGTTTTATATGATTTTCAGAACTCCACCAGTCATCTCCCTCAAGAATAAAAACAAATTCATTTTTACAATGAGCAAATGCCCTCTGATAGTTTTTCTCAAGACCTAATCTATTCTCTGATTCCAATATAGAAATCTCAAAACCTTTCTTTTTTGGAATGCTTTTTATAATTTCCAGAGTTTTATCATTTGACATATCATCTGCTACAATGATATTTACGACATCATCTGTTTTCTGAGAATAAATACTTTCCAACGCCTGTTGAATCGTATTCTCCTGATTATAACAACATAATATTACATCTATCATCTGACTATCTCTTTTCTGATTATTGTATTTTCTTTTTCTTTCCTAATATAACAGGAAAAAATCTATTGATTATGTATATAGGTATTGTACAAACAATAAGAACAGCTAAAGAATACAAAAGTTCCAGGATAATATTGTTAAATACAAGGTTCTCAAATACTATTTTTGCTGATGAACTATCACTTACGTCTTTTATAGTATTATCAGATAAATGTAAAGCATTTCGTTTCTTTAATATATATTTTATATATGAGACTCTTTTCTTTACTATTTTTTTTATTTTTTTTGAAAAATCTATCCTACCCATAAAATTACCTGTTCAAAATAAACTGTTTAATTAATCTACTTCTCGCCTCTTTTCATAAATGGTTTCTTATATAAAATCCAGGAAATAGAAAAAGTTACTAATAATACTATACCAGAATAAACATAAACTGAAATAAAATTCCAACCCCATTTTTCATTAATCATTGTATAAAAATGTTGTATTAAAACAAAATGGATCAGGAAAATATACATAGCCATATTTCCTAAAGTTTGCATAAAAGGTTTACCTAATAAATCAGAAATAATTCCTTTATCAAATGCAAAAATAATAAAAAATAAAATTAATATAACCATATCAATTATCATACAATAACTGTAATTTTTTATATAAATTCTCAATATGAAATAATGCACTATTGCCAAAAGAGATATTATTATTTCCAAAATAGTTGCTATTCGTTTAGAAATATCTATTCTTTCTTTTAATCGACTAAAGAACATGGCAATATTCATCCCTAATAAAACATAGAAGAGCCTTCTATATGGACTTGAATAAACTAATCCATTTATTTCTGGAATACCGTTAATTTGCTGACATTTATTTTCAATTATAGTAAACAAACCCGATAAAACTATTATCAAGAAAATATTAAGACACATGAATAATAAATCTGATTTTAAGCTTCTAGATATCTTTCTAAATAATACTATAAAAAAAGGAGATACTAAATAAATACAGAAAAGAGAAGATAAAAACCAGGCTGCACCATTATATGCATGAGTAAAAAAAGTCATTGCAGTTGCAGATTGAAGAAGAGATATATTTATAATTAATTGAATAATTTGTTTTATACAAAATTTTATTGATACAGTATTAGCTATCAGTTCTTTAACTACAACTATTATTAGGCCAAATAAAATTGTAGCAATATATGTTGGATAAATCTTTTTAATATGATTTATTGCATACTTTAACCCATCAGTTATTGAAGGAATACTTAATTCTTCATCCTTTATTTTTAATAAATTACCATACATCATTCCAAAACCTGATAGAATAAAAAAGAAATCTACTGCCATCATATATGTTTCAGAAAATATTCTATGGTGTATTTCTCCAAATTCACCCAAATATTGAATAATTCCATCTAAATGAATTATTACAATAAGCATTATCATTATGAATCGTAATCCTGTAAATGATTCAATTTTTTTATTCATAAAATCCTCTAATTTAAAACCTATTTATTATTATACAATAAATTATTGTTTTTGAAACAGTTCTTTTAATATATAAATTTAAAGCCCTTAGAATTAGATTCTTAAGGGCTTTTTAAGGATTTTATGATTTTGTTTTAGGTTTTTAATAACAAATATTTAATATAATGTTACCAAAACGTTTCCCTAATTCAAACTCGGATACCGAATCATAATGTGCAACATCATCCTCTTTTTTTGTTAACCCAATTGAATCAACAATATAATTATTCGATCCAACTGCTGCAATTCGAATTTTTGCATTATTTACTAAATATTGATATGAATTAGGCGTTACTCGGTCCCAGTCTGTAATTTGTGCATCAATAAAGCTTATATCTTGTCCAAACTTATTTCGAATATCATATAATAATAATATCATATTTTTTTCATACTGTTCTGCAGTTGACTTCAAAATAGAATCAGTTTCTCCCTGCATCCAGCATAGAGCTTTTATTGATGGAGAATATCCCATTTCTACAATATCTTAAAGAGATTCTTTTAAAAACGTTTCAAATGAAAAATTCATTTTATTATTTACTACAAAAAAATTAATACTTGCCCCTGGTGCTGTATATTTTATAATAATATTTTTTTTATTACTCTTACTCAAAATATAAGAAATACCTATTTCTAAACCAAAATTTGTTTCTTCATTACCTTGCCCAAATTGAACCTTTGAAAAACTAATCTTTTCTGAATCTTCTGCATTATATATATTATGTAAATATCCAATTATTTTTTGATTCGAAAATCCTTTTGTAAATAATGAATAATCTTCATCAGTGATATAATCTTTTAACTGATCATAATCCGCACATCCCGTCGCATTAGACTGACCGGCCAGAATGATAACATCAATCGGCTCACCGTCTGATGAGAAATCATAAGTAATGTCAGAGGAAATATCTTGCACCTGATTAGAACATGATAGAATAACTACCAAACCAACAAAAATAATAAACATCTCAAACATTTTTGAAAATCTTTTCATAGGCGTCACCTTTTGAAAAATTAAGATTTCAAAAACATTATTAAATTAATGCTAGAACTTTATGTTATGTCTGTTATCTTTGTTAACTATTGTTAATCCTTATTGGTTACACAATTTTATGCTAGAAATACTGAATTTGCAAATAATTTGTTATATTTTTTGAAATCGTTTCCTAAAATATGCACTTTGAGACTATTTATATGGTGGGGAAATCTATTCCCAACACTAATATTTCAGGAGACAAATATGCCAAAAACAGTAGATGAATTAACTTTTACAGATGACGGAATGTTTCAGGCTGTAATGCATGATCCTACTATATGTGCAGAGCTTGTAGAAAGATTACTTCATATTCATGTAAAACAAATCAATTATCCGAAACTCGAAAAACAGATTGCTCCATTTTATACATCAAAAGGAATAAGGCTGGATGTCTATCTTAAAGATGAAGATAAAGTAATAGACATAGAAATTCAAAACTACCCTCAGGATGCTCTTGGCAAACGTACACGTTACTATTCTGCAATGATTGATATGGATAACCTTATGAAAGGTCAGGATTATACTGAACTTAAAGACAGTTATATACTTTTTATCTGCAAGGAAGATCCTTTTCATGACGAAAATAATATATCTTATGGATTACCCTGTTATACATTTCAAAATTCCTGTATTGAAGATGGTAAAGTAAAATTACATGACAATTCTTTCAAAGTCATTTATAATGCAAGTGCGTATGTAAAAAAAAAATTCAGGAGGGATTACGCCGCTATGAATTTACATGATAGAGATTTAATTAGAATAGCTAAAAAAGAAGCTTCTCTAGAAAAATCGGTAGAAACTGCCCGTAAACTTCTTGCTGATGGAAAATATACCGCTGAAGAAATTTCTGCTTTACTTCAAATACCTGCTGAAACTTTTATGAATACTGCACAAATCTTAAATAACAATAAGAATTTTCCTTACAGATAATAATTACAAAAGTTTTTCTAAACTAGTAACTATCATACAAGATGATAAGGTATCTTTATTTCCCGCCCAGGCTTTCCAGCTTTTCCAGCGTTTCTTCATTCAAATCTGAATAAATCAAATCTACATCTTCTTTTTTAAAACTTTCGTAAAGCTTAACCAGGTCTATATTGCAGAGTCTTTTGCGAAGTGGCTCCGGGAATCTGTATTTGATTAATTTAGCAGGATTTCCGCCAACAATTGCATAAGGTTCAACATCTTTTGTTACAATCGAACCGGCTGCAATTACTGCTCCCTGCCCTATTTTTACACCGCTGCAAATCAGGGCATTTGTCCCAAACCAGACATCATCGCCAATTATTATATCACCTTTCGAAAGGGCTTCGTTTGCAAAACCAAAATTCTTTTCCTTAAAAGGATACATTGTAATTGTATTCATTTTGTGTTCTGCACCAAGAAGAAACTGAACTCCTGGCCCTATAGCACAATAGTTTCCGATGCAAAGCTTTACATCCTGCCTGCTGCTATCCTGCACCCTAAGCTGACCATAGCTTTTTTTACCAACAGTTATTTTTGATGCATCACAAAAATTCATCAGCTCTACTTCATTATGTCCATTATGATTTCTAAATTCTTTTCTGAATTTCAAAAGTCGGATTCTAAATAAAATTTTATTACAAATGCCCATAAAAAAATACTACCACAATTCAATTTTCATGTCAGCAATTTAAAATCTCATAAAATATTTATCTATAAATAAATTGCAATCATTAAAAGGCTCTTATACAATACAGCAAAATTAGTCACTCTCTAGAAGAACTTGAGCGAATTGTGTTAAAATACTTTTCGTATAAAATTTTTTTAGAGGTGTTTATGGAAACTCAGACAAAACAGCGTAACTCGTTTACAAGTTCAATCGGGTTCGTTCTGGCTGCAGCAGGTAGTGCCGTTGGATTAGGAAACATCTGGCGCTTCCCTTATCTTGCTGCAAAAGATGGCGGAGGACTTTTCCTTGTAGTATATCTCGCTCTTGCCCTCACATTTGGTTTTGCACTTTTGATTACAGAAGTTGCAATTGGTAGAAAGACTCAGGAGAGCCCTCTTACTGCTTATTCAAAAATCAGCAAGAAATGGGGCTTCCTCGGAATCTTCTCTTTTGTTGTACCTTTCATTATCTATCCGTATTACTGTGTAATCGGTGGTTGGGTAATGAAGTACATGTTCAGCTACCTTGCCTTCCAGGGTCAGGTTGCTGTTGAAGACGGATTCTTTACAGGCTTTATCACTTCTCAGTGGCAGCCAATTTTCTACTGCGCACTTTTTGCAATTCTCTGTTTTATTATTGTTTACAAGGGAGTTGAGCACGGAATTGAACGCTATTCAAAAATCCTCATGCCTATTCTTTTTGTAATCGTTGTTTTCATTGCTATCTATGCTTTGTTCATCAAACATACTGATGCAAATGGGGTTACAAGAACAGGTCTTCAGGGTGCTGCAGTTTACTTCATTCCAAACTTTGAAGGCCTTACTTTTAAAGGCTTCCTCACAGTTTGTCTCGATGCTATGGGACAGCTTTTCTATTCTCTTTCTATTGCAATGGGAATTATGGTTGCTTACGGCTCTTATATGAAGAAAGACGAAAACCTTAACAAGTCTGTAAACCAGATTGAAATCTTTGATACTGGTGTTGCAATTCTCGCTGGTATGATGATTATTCCTGCCGTATTTGCCTTTAGCGGAAAAGAAGGTATGTCTGCTGGTCCTGGCCTTATGTTCATCACATTACCAAAAGTATTCAATTCTCTGGGGAAGTTTGGTGACTTCATTGGTTTGATTTTCTTCGTAATGGTAATGTTTGCAGCTCTTACTTCTGCCGTTTCAATCCTCGAAGCTATCACATCTTCAATGATGGATAAGTTCAAGTGGAGCCGCCGCCGTTCAGCCTTTATTATGGCAGTAAGCACATTCGTTGTTTCTATCATTGTATGTCTTGGATACAACGTATTCTACTTTGACCTTAAACTTCCGAACGGTAGTATTGGTCAGATTCTCGACATCCTCGACTACGCAAGTAACAACATCCTTATGCCGATTGTTGGTCTTCTTACTTGTATTCTTATCGGTTGGGTTGCTAAGCCAAAAACTACAATTGATGAAATTACCCTTAACGGTGAACACTTTGTTCGCAAGACACTTTATGTTGTAATGATTAAGTTCATTGCACCAATCCTGCTCTTCATCATTCTTTTGACAGGTATGGGAATTATTTAGTTTTATCTGAAAGGAGGGAAAAGCCTTTCCCTCGCTCCAAACAAAAAGGCTGCGGTAGTTTCGACAAGCTCAACCACCGCAGCCTTTTTGTTTTCCTCTACCCTTTCTCCTAAGGGGGACACCCCCTTAAGAACCCCTGTTATCTCTCAGGTTTCAAATAAGCTTTTAACACTACATCAGTATTCAGATACTTATTTGCTGCTTCTACAAGTGCCTCTTTTGTAATCCACTCTGTAACTTTTCCTGTATCTTTAGTAAACCATGTCGGTTCGTACTCAAACAGAACTTCTGCTGTAAAGCGATTAAGCCACCAGTAATTATTTCTCATATTAGTTTCAATTGTACGAATGTAAGTTTCCTTTAATTTTTCAATAAGATTATCAGAAATATTTCCTTTCTGAATTTCTTTAATTGTATCAATTACAGTTTCATAAAGTTCATCCTGACGTGCCGGCTCACATCCAAATTCAATTGAAACTCTATAATAACGCTCTGGCCAGCCATCAATATATCCGTTTGTTGAAACTCCATAAGAGCCACTTTTATCTTCGCGAATTACTTCACGTAAGCGAATATTTAAAAGAGAAGCAAGCTGATGAATAATTTCATTTTCCCTGAATTTTTCATCAAGATCATCACATACAGGAAGTGAATCTCCAAAGGCCATATAAATATGACCCTTATCATCAATTCCTTTATTTACAACAATTGGTTTACTTTCTTTAGGGAAAGGGAAATAAACATATTTTGTTTCATCAAACTTATCATTAGTTTTTAAACTTCCAAAATAATACGCACATAAATCTACAAGTTCTTTTTCATCAAAATCACCAACAAAAATAAACGTGAAGTCTGCCGGATTTGCAAAGCGTTCCCGATATACTTTTTCTGCAATCTTAGGATCCATTTTTTTAACATAGTCTTTATTAAATGGAGCTGAATAAATATTTTTACCCATTATAAGTTCATTAATTTTATCTGAAAAAACCTGCATTGGTTTTGCACCGTAAGAGTCTGCTATTTCAGAATACTGAGTATAAACTGTTTTCCATGCATCTTCACCAAACTGAGGTTTTGTAAACATCAGATTAATAAGCTGCAGACTTTCTTCAAGATTATTTTTATTTGCTGTTGCATTAAAAAATTCTCTTGTATTATTCATACCAATTGAAACAGCAAGATTTTTTGTAGTAGAAATTTTCTGGAACTGAGAATATGTAATTCCACCACGTCCAGAAAGATTTGAATAATCTATTGAAATCTGTGCAGATGGAATTTCTTCTTCTTTCAGCTGATATATTCCACCCTTACTTCCACCATAAATTGCAATTGAGTCTTTTTTGAAATCAGTTTTTTTGGTGATGATTTTTACTCCATTTTCAAATGTGTACTGAGTACCACCAAGTTCTTTCAAAGCCTTTTTCTCAATAATCTTTCCTTTATTTGATGGCTTTTTCATGAAAGTCTCGCTTACAACATCATCTTTATAAGCTTCTGCTTCACTTTCATAATTTTTCCAGATATCAACAATCTCTTTTTCTGAAGGAATATCTGCTGATTCTGGTGCAATAATTAACATCATTGTTCCACGATCAGCTAAAATCTTTTTAGTCAGTTCAAGAATTTCTTCTGCTGTAATCTCATTAATTATTTTAGTTGAAATCTTTAGACTGTCTTCTTCTGTTGTAAATATATTTCCAAGTGTATAATAATTTACGAGACTGTTTACATAATTAATTGACGAATGTTTGTCTTTATTTTCATAACTCTGCTGCAATCCCTGAAGCATTGATTTTTTTACTCTTTCAAGCTCTGTTTCCGTAACTCCATATTTCAAGAAACGTTCATACTCATCAATAAAAGCTTTTAATGCTTCCTTAAAACGTCCTGCCTTAGGAACCATATCTAACATTAAATTATAATTTTTTCGGGTAAAATCTATCATACCTGAACTTGCAGTAAGCCACTCAGCATCTGGAAGACTTGTTTTTTCATGACAACGCTGATTAAAAATACTCATAACAATATTGCTTATAAAACCTTCACGAATCTGCTCTATTGTCGTAACAGGTTTTGATTCTTCCAACTGCTGAAAAATACAAATTTCAGTAACCGACAATTCTTTATCTCGCAATATTGTAATAGATTTTTCTGTCTGAAGAGGAACCTTAAATGAAGGAACTTTTGTTTCTTTTTCAGAAGCAGGAATTGTTCCCATTACTTCTTTTATCGCTTTTTCAAGAACATCAGCTTTAATATCACCTACAGCTACAACAGCCATGTTTTCTGGACGATACCATTTTTTATAAAAATCTACGACTCTATCAAGTTTAATATTTTTGATGACATTTATATCACCTATAGGTAATCTTTTTTCATAACGAGAGTCTTTTAAGACAAGTCCTACTTCTTTCATAGCAACACGCCAGTTTACACCCTGGGTTCTTTGTCTCCACTCTTCAATAATTACACCACGTTCTTTTTCAAACTCAACAGGATCAAAGGTAACGGCACAAGCCCAGTCATGTAATACCAGAAGACTTGTTTTTAAAATCTCAGGATTATCTGCCGGCAGCTCAAGCATATAAACTGTATGCTCAAAACTTGTTTCGGCATTTACTTCCGGACCAAAAGACATTCCAATTGATTCAAAATAATCTACAATGGCAGATTTTTCAAAGTTCTCGGTTCCATTGAAGCACATATGCTCAACAAAGTGAGCAATACCTTTCTGGTCCTCATCTTCCATACACGAACCGGCTTTTACAACAAGTCGAAGCTGTATACGGTTTTTAGGTTCACCATTTTCACGAATAAAATATGACATTCCATTGTCAAGTTTTCCCTGCTTTACTGCAGAATCCAAAACAAGCTGGTTACCATTGGATTTATTTTCAACTTTTGAAGTTGAACATCCGGTTACCAGAAGTAATGAAGCAACAAATGCTGCTGCAAAGAATGCAGCAAATAGTTTGTTTAGTTTTTTCATTTGAATCTCCTGATTTTTTTTATATTCAAATTATAAACATTTAAGTTTTTTAAATTAACAAAATATTAAAAAAATAACCGAAGTTACTATCTTTTTTTATATACTTCTCATTTTCTTTGTTTCTTTATATAATAACAATTGAATATGATAGACGAAACACAATTCAAGAATAAAACAATTTTCTCATTTGAAGTTTTTCCTCCCAAAAAAACAATGCCCTTCGACACAATTTTTTCTACACTCGATGAGCTTAAAGGTCTTTCTCCGGATTTTATTTCCGTAACCTTTGGTGCGGGCGGCAGCGAAAACTGTAATAATTCTGTAGAAATTGCGAAGCATATTAAAAATGTTTGCAATGTAGAATCGGTAATTCATATGCCGGCTCTAAATATGACAAAGGCAGATGCACAGTTTGTACTTGAGCAGTTTCAGCAGGCAGGAATCAACAATATTCTTGCCCTTCGTGGTGATAAAGTTGAAGGAAAAGAACCAGACAATGAATTTCTTCATGCCAGCGACTTAATTTCCTTTATTAAAGAATTTGACTCAAAACGCACAGACGGTAAGAAGTTTAAGATTCTTGGTGCCTGCTATCCGGAACTTCACCCACAGTCAAAAGATGTTTTTGAAGATATTGATTACCTTAAAAAGAAAGTTGATGCAGGCGCAAGTCATTTGCTTTCACAGTTATTTTTTGATAACACCCAATTCTACCGCTTTCTTGAACGCTGCCAGATAAAAGGTATTAACGTTCCTGTAGAAGCTGGAATTATGCCGGCAACTAACAAGAAATCAATTGAAAGAATGGTAAGCATGACAAATGCCGTGCTTCCTAAAAAGTTTACAGATATGATGGACCGTTACGGAGATCATCCGGAAGCAATCCGCGATGCAGGAATTGCCTACGCCATCGATCAGATTGTAGATCTTGTTACCCACGGTGTTTCAGGTATTCACCTTTACACTATGAATAATCCTCTTGTTGCCAGAAAGATTTATGAAGCAACAAAGAGTTTGTTTGATGTTCCACCGATTTTAAAATAAAAAGGGGGATGACCAATAAGTATCGTCATGCTGAACCTTTGCAGCACAGCTGCTCGGAGACTCGCTAAAAATAGTCCACTGGACTATTTTTGCCCTGCTACGCAGTGCCGCTCCCTATGTTTCAGCATCTACACTATATCTAGGCCTATAGATTCCGAAACAAGTTCGGAATGACACTAGGAAGTAAACTTATTGGTCAGCCCCTTTCATTTTTAACAGTTCTGCTACTTTAGCCTTACTTTACTAATTTTACATCAAAACAGATATAAGAGTTTCCTGGAATTCCAGCCTGTGGAATTCCGTAAGCTCCATAAGCGAGCTCCGGCGGAATTACCATTTTACGTGTTTCGCCATATTTCATTTCCTGAACCATAGCATCAAATCCAGGAATCATTTCGCCGCCTGCTGTTGTAAATTCAAGAGGCTCGTGTCCCTGTGGATGGAATTCTTTTGAAGCATCAAAAATCTGGCCATTAGGAAGGTAACCCTTATATTCTACAGTTACTTTCTTTCCCTTTCCACAAACAGCACCAGAACCCTCTTTAAGAATCTGATAGTAAGTTCCGTTGCTTGCTTTTTCACAGCCTTCAATTACTTTTGCAATTGTCTTTTTCTGAAGTTCTTCCTGGAAGCTGGCAGCTTTCTTGCTACCCTCAGCCTTAAGTTCATCAAAGCTCTTCTGAGTTACTTTGAAAGCTTCAGCATCTTTACCCTGGCGAACAATCTTCAAAGACTTAATAGTGTCTCCCTGAGTAACTGCATTTACTACATCCTGTCCTGAAAGAACTTCACCAAAAATTGTATGCTTGTAGTTGAGCCAATCTGTTGGAACGTGAGTAATAAAGAACTGACTTCCGTTTGTATTAGCACCAGAGTTTGCCATAGCAAGCTTACCAGGCTTATCAAAAATATAACCTTCAACAAATTCATCAGCAAACTTATAGCCTGGACCACCAGTACCATTACCCTGTGGATCACCACCCTGAATCATAAAGTCAGAAATTACACGGTGAAATTTCAAACCATCATAAAATGGTTTTCCCTTTGCTGCATCAAGAGTACCTTCTGCCAAACCAACAAAGTTAGAAACTGTCATTGGAGTTTCTTTGTAAAAAAGATTAAGAACGATTGTTCCCTTTTCTGTTTCAAGAAGAGCAAATACACCTTCTTTTCCTTTAAGTGCTTCCATGTTTTTCCCCTTTGAACCTGCAGCTGTACAAGAAGTTAATGCAACTACAGCTAAAAGTCCTGCAATAATAGTTTTTTTGATTTTCATTTTTCCCTCTTAGAATTGAGTTTTAAACCATTTATAAACAGCTTCCATTCGTGCTGACATTGAGTTAGTTATCTGACCCTTAATGCCAGGGAATTTAACGCTGTCTGTATCTGTACATAAGTATAAAAGCAAATCATCATCACAATCTATTACAAGAATGTTAATTATCATTTTTCCAGGATAGATTGCCTTAAATGGTCCGATTCCCATTTTGTCCAGAATACTAAAATTACACCACAGGCTTTCCTCATTCTGACGATAAGAAAGCTTATAAGTATTTATACCAAAGCTGTTATCATCCTGAAGACAATAAGAAACCTGCCCATCTGCGCTGCCTGTATTCTGATCTGCAATTGGAGTTTTATCATCTGGTCCTGCAATCATATATGTTTTCTCATACAGAACACACTCTTTCTTTTTTGTAGTTGAATAATATTTCATTCCCTGCATTTTAGAAATTGAGCGTATAACAGTAGAAACATCAGCAATTGTAACTGTATTTTTTCCAGAGTTTCCTTTTTCAAGAAGCTCTTTTTTACTTAAAAGATAAAGTCCTTCATAAGTATAAGGATAATTCTTTGGATTCTTTTCTATCATTGTTTTACTGATTACATCACTATAATCAGATTCAGGAAGAAGAAAGAATCCTTCAGATCCATCATCCCGGTATTTTGCGACGGTTCCGTTTTTTACCAGATCGTCATAATACTTTGAATCTACAATTGATTTTACCTTTGCATTTTCTCCGGCAAAAGCAGTACCAGTAAATGCGGTACCAGCCAGAAGAAAAAGACTTAATTTTCTAACGAACGTTAGTTTGTTTGTCATTAACGAATTCCTTTATAAAGAACGCGAACCTGTTTGAATACACCCTCACCTTCACTCTTTGTTTCAACATCAGGGATGTCGTTCAAAGTTGTGTGAATAAGACGGCGCTCAAACGGATTCATAGGTTCAAGCAGAATAGAGTTGTGCGAAAGGCGAACCTTATCTGCTGTAGTATATGCGAGGCGAACAAGTGTTTCTTCGCGACGGATTCTGTAGTTTTCTGTATCGAGAATTACGCGAACTTCTTCGTGACCAAGGCGTCCTGCATAAATATTTGCAAGAAGCTGAAGTGCATCGAGATTCTTTCCCTTGCGTCCGATAAGAATTGAAGAATAAGAAGAATCAAGACGGATTCCAAGCTTTTTTTCTTCACGATAAGAAACTTCAACCTTTACATCGTAACCCATTTTTTCAATTACATTCTGTATAAATTCAATAAGTTTCTGCTCAAATTCACCCTGTGGAAGAGGATCTGCAACAAGACGTGAATGTTTTTCTTCAGAAGCATTTCCTGCCCAACCTGAATTACCTTCATTATCATCAAGAGTATGAACTCTGATTTTTACATATCCTTTTTTAAAAATTGAGTTTTTCTGTGTTTCAAGAATCTCAACATCGAACTGGTCGCGTTCAAGACCAAGCTCATTAACTGCCATTTCAATAGCTTCTTTTTCAGTTTTTCCTTCAAACTCGTATGTCATTTTATTTATCTCCTATAATAGTCATCATTACATGTGGTTTCGATACGGTTTCACCTACTCAACCACCGGTGATTGAGTAGCCCGAAGGGTGTATCGAAATCACTTTTTCTTTCCTTTAGCTTTTGGTGGAAGTACTTTCTGCTCTTTTGAAACAAATCCACCATTTTCTTTTTCTGCTCTCTTTTCCTTCATCATCTTATTTATAATAAGCTGCTGGAAAATCTGCAGAACGTTACTTGTGAGCCAGTACAGAAGAAGTCCTGCCGGTGCATTATAGAACATAAAGAAGAACATCAAAGGCATACCGTACATCATAAACTTCATTGTTGCCTGACTCTGACCTGAAGCTCCTGCCTGACCATACTGAGTAATCTTACCTGATAACAACTGAGTTGCAACATAGATTACAGGTAAAAGTCTTAACTGATTACCAATTAACGGAATGTTGAAATCAAAGGTCTTTACAACATCACCTGTTGAAAGGTCAGGAATCCAGCCAGGAATGAACATTGCTCCGCGGAATTCAAAGTAATTATTGAAAAGGTTGTACATTGCAAAGAGTACAAGGAACTGGAATAACATAGGAAGACATCCGCTTGCAGGGTTATAACCGGCCTGCTGATAAAGCTTTGCAGTTTCCTGCTGAAGCTTCTGCTGATCATTCTTGTACTTTTCCTGAAGAGCCTTCATCTTTGGCTGCAAATCCTGCATCTTAAGAGAACTCAATGACTGCTTCTTTGAAATAGGGAACATAATAACCTTAAGGAAGATTGTCATTATAATGATTGAAAGTCCCCAGTTATGAACAACTTTATTTAAGTATTCAAGAATAACCTTAAGAATCTTTTCGAGCCAGTTGAGCCATCCGCTTGTCTGCAAAGCCTGAGAAAGCTTTTTACCACCAAAGTTCCAGCCATTGTTTTCTGCAATATTATAGCGTTTAAGATCCTTATCGCTACGTGGACCAAAGTACATATAGTAAGTATCAGAAACATCTGAACCAGAAACAGCATTTCTTTCAATGATTGCCTGAGCGTTTGCATAATCATTTACTTCTACAGAAGAAGAATACCAGCAGCTCTTGATAGTTTCTGGAGCTGAAGGAATTACAAGTTCAACAAAGTATTTACCTGCAATACCACTCCAGATAAAGTCTTTTCCATATTCTTTAAACTGACCATTGCTCAACATAATCTTTTTATATTTCTGACCATTGTAAGCAATGAATTCACGGCGTTCATAACGATTCTGCTTTGGATCGTAATGAGGTCCAATCTGTGGTGATGTTCTGATTGTATAAGCAGTACCACCAACATCAAGACCCGTTGAGTCAGCAGTATGAATAAGAACATCAAGCTTAAAAACATATTCACCATCCATGAAAGAATAAACTTTTCGCAAAGTTGTTTTTTTGCCGTTTACTTTCATAGTTTTTGTAAAGGTAATTGTTTTATCATTGATTTCTGTATTGAAAATTTCATCAATAATTTTTGAATCAGCTTTTCCAAATGAAATTGCACAGGTTCTGTTTCTGCTATTAATGTTATCAGAAATCTGAACAAAATCATTTGTATCCATATCTTTGTGATCAAGAAGTTTATAACTGATAATGTCTCCACCTTTATTAGTGAACACAACCTCAACTTTATCAGTTTTAATTGTATACTTCTGCTCAGCAATAACAGGCTGTGAATTTTTTGATTCTTCAACTTCTGCATCAGCATCAGCAAAAACAGCAGCATCTTCTTCCATAGCTGAAAGATCAAGCTCCTGTGGTTCTGCCTGCTCAGCAGTTTCTACTGACTGTGTCTGAGCTGCCTGTTTTCCAATTGCAGGATTTAAACCTGGGAAGAACTTTGGCAAAATCAGATAAGATGCAATAATTACAAGTGTAGAAAGGACAATAGCCCAAATGGTATTTTTATCCATATTTTTTTCCTTATTTATGATGTAAAGCATGAAATGCTTTGCTATTAATCACGGACAGCACAGCTGCACTTTTAAGGAAGGGGATCATATCCGCCTTCGTGAAATGGATTGCATTTGAGAACTCGTTTAATTGAAAGTAAAAGGCCCTTACCTGGCCCGTATTTTTGGATTGCCTCAAGCGCGTATGCAGAACAAGTGGGAGTAAATCTACAGCTTGGCCCGTGCAATGGAGAAATACAAATTTGATAAGCACGAATTAAAAAACAGAAAAACTTTGTGAAAAATTTTTTTATGGCTCCGCCTAAAACTTTTGCCAGTTTTTTCAACATAGCCTTATTCCTGAATTAATCCTGCCTTTTGACACAATAAACGAATTTGATCACATCGCGAGTGGAACGAATCATTTCCGGGATATATTAAAATTAACATGTCATAACCGGTGTTCAGATGTGATTTTAGTAATCGATAGACTTCACGGCTGTACCTTTTTGATAAGTTCCTTTCGACCGCGTTACCGTAGCCGCGCATCAAAGGAAAACCGACACGATTCATTCCAAGACCATTTTCTAAATAGAAAAGTTTAGCACCCGGAATACTTATCTTTTTTCCGTTTCTAAACAGCTTTTTAAAATCAGCGGGATTCTTTATCCGTTCTTCACGTTTAAAAAATCCCGTTTTTATCAAGTCTGTTTCCATCCCTTAAAAATTAATACTTCTTCTTTTCGTCAGAAACTGTGAGCTTAGCGCGTCCCTTAGCACGTCGGCGTGCGAGTACCTTGCGTCCGCCCTTTGTTGCCATTCTGGCTCTGAAACCGAATTTTCTGTTGCGCTTAACTTTACTTGGTTGATATGTTCTTTTCATAGAACGTACTCCTTATATCTAATAATTTAAATTTCTATTAAAATACAAAAATAGTAATAAAATATATCATTTATTTAAAGAATTGGTCAAGGGAATTGTCAAGGGAGAAGATTTGTCTGTTTCGGAGGCAATACTTTTTCTAATATTGTCAAATTTTGCCAGTAAATCTTCGGGTAAAGAAGATTGCTTATTAGAATTATTTCCGCTGCTTGCAGCGGACGAAAATTTTTTTGAGATCTGCTTTTCATAATCAGAGAGTTTTTTTTCTTCTTCTTCAAATTTTTTCGCCATTTCTTCTCGTGATTTTTTTAACTGCTGCTCGTATGTTTCGCTAAGACTTACTTTTTCTCCTGTTACCCTAAAAGCAAGATTCGTAATTTTCAATTCAGGAAGATTCATTTTGAGTCCATTCAAAATAAATTTCTGATATATGCGAAGATATTGTATCCATCCGGAATGGTCAGTTTCAACTAACAACACTCCATTTTTAAAATCTACAACGCGGGTGTTTCCTGCAAGTCGCTCACCTAGCGGCATTCTTTTATCACTGTCTTCTGACTCATGCTTAAAAGAATGAACACCAGATACAACTTTTTTCCACACGGTATAAATTTTGTCGGCGGAACTTGTTCCTAGATTTGCAGCCTGTAGCATCATGTCGGCGGCGGAAATTATTTTTTCATTCATACCATTCACCGCCTTTTATTTTATACACTTTTGTAGTGTCGTGCATATACCTTTCGTAAGGTTCACCCGGCAAAAATGTACAGAAGAGCTGATCATAATCCGGAAGCATAGCTGTTAATTTTGCTCTTTTATCTGGATCAAGTTCGAGCAAAACATCGTCCATCAGAAGAACCGGCCGAAGGCCAGTCGCGCGGGTATAATAAATTGATTGGGCAACTCTCAAAAGAAGTGAAATTAAACGACACTGACCTGTTGATGCAGTTGGAATAAAAAGATGATGATCCATTAAAAAATCAATGCGGTCTCGGTGCGGGCCGGATAAACTTGTTTCTAAGTTCTTATCTCTATCCCTTTGAGAAAGAAGTAAATTTAAAATATCCTGCGAAGCAGGAAAAATTTTCTGGCCATCAAGATCCTGCTCTTTCCAAGAAGGATGATAGTTTATTGAAAGGCCTTCAATACCTGTAATCTCTGCAAATACTTTTCCAAAAATCTGATTAAAAAGAAAAATTGCTTTTTTGCGTTTTTCCTGAATAATCAAACCATACTGAGCAAGCTGGCTGTCATAAACATCGAGCATATCATACTGATGATTTTTTAAAATCAAATTTCTGTTCTTCAAAATTTTTTTATAATTTCTTAAATCGTCGATATAAGTTGAATCATAAAGTGTGAGCGACTGATCAATAAAAAATCTGCGGGCCTCAGGCTCGCCGGTCGCAAAGCGAAGATCATCATGACAAAAAAGAATACAGGGAATTGTATTTATAAGTTCTTTTCTGTCTTGAATTTTTCTGCCGTTTTTTTCGATGCGTTTTTTATTGTTCTCAAAAATTACAGAAACTTTTTGAACATCATCTTCGCCTTTTTTGTACATCGAATTTACGCTGAAATCTTTTTCTCCTTTTTTTACAATCTGTGCATCAACATGAGTTCTAAAAGAAATTCCGTAAGAAGCATAATAAAGGGATTCCAGAATATTACTTTTCCCCTGCCCGTTTTCACCGACAAAATAGACCTCTCTGTTCGAAAGGTCTATCGTATCGTTTTTAAGATTTCGGAAATTATAAAAAGTCTGATAAAGAAATGGCATATAACTTCTCACGGTGGTTGAGCCTGTCGAAACCACCTGAGATTTCGACGGTCATTTCGACAAGCTCAATGACCGTAAACTTTAGTAGTTCATTGGCATAATTACATGAATGTAATCACCGGCAGGATCGCTTCTCATAATTACAGCTTTTGTAATGTTAGCTTCACCGCTAGCATCGCTGTCAGAAATATTAAAATCAAAAATAATATTTTCTGAATCAATTACTTTAAGTGGATCAGTTACGTAATTAAAGTTCAAAGCCATAGAAATATCACGACCATCATAACGGCAAGGAATCTCTTCATCTGCAGTACCAATATCAGATTCTGGAGAAATCAATTTAAGAACGCCAGATGAAATCTTGAAAATAATTCTGCTGACTTTTTTATCAACCATGATTGTCGTTCGTTTTAAAGCAGCATCAAGGTCAGCTTTATTAACCATGAATGACATTGTAAGATTTTCTGGAATTACTTTCTGGTAGTTAGGGAACTGACCTTCGATAAGAACAGAAGAAAATTCAAGATTTCCAAATTTTACAAATACAGATTTATCAACAACTGCAATCTGAATGTTTCCTTCTTCCGGAGCATTCTTAAGAATACATCCTAAAATCTTTGTAGGAATAATTGCCGGCTGAAAATCAGGAACAGAAAAACCAGTTTTATTATCACAAGAAAGACGACGTCCATCAGTTGCAACCATTGTAAGTGTGTCGCCGTTCTTTACAAAATAAACACCTGTCATAAAATATCTGTTCTTATCATCAGAAACTGCAAAGATAGTTTCACGAATCATTTCCTTAAAGTCTTTAGAAGGAATCTCAAAGAAAGGAACATTATCACTTGTACCTGACTCAGGGAACTTATCACTAGCCTGACTTCTAAGCTGGAACTTAACACGCTTTGCAATCGGCTTAATTGTAACACCAATGTCTTCCTGAATAAATTCAATATCTCCAGAAGGAAGAGAAGAAAGGATACTCATAAACTTATCACAGAAAATTGTAGTGCGTCCTTCTTCCTGAATATCAACTGGAATTACTGTAGAAAATTTTACAACAGAATCTGTAGCCTTAATTGTAAGTGAATTATTTTCAGCTATGATTAAGATATTAGAAAGAATTGAAACAGGACTTTTATTTGTAATGATTTCCTGTGCAATTGAAATTTCCTTTATCATTGCGTCCCTGTCAAATGTAAATTTCATAAATGTTCCTCCTTTTACATTTTTTATTCACGTTTATAACGTTCTTTATTAATATTATATATTTATAAATTTTAGTAGTAGTAATAGTAAGCTATGTGCATACTGTGGAAAAGTGAAATAAATCTTTGATTTATAAGGATTTAGAATGTTAATAAATTACTACTTTTTATTAACTTTTTTCCCACATATCCACATTTTAATCCTTTTTTGTCTATTTATCCACAACAAACTAACAATTTGACAACATTTTTTATTTACTTGCCATATTAAATCTGTTTAGAAAATAAAAGTTATTTTTTATACTCCTTAATTTCCCTAATGTATAATTGAATCTTAGATTCCAAAGATGAATCAATTTTTATCTGTTCTGCAATTTTATTATAAGCACTCATAATTGTTGAATGATCTTTTCCACCGAACTCATTACCAATATCAGTATAAGCCATTTCTGTAAGTTCACGTGCAACGTAAATTGCAATCTGACGAGGTATTACAAATTTCTTATCACGTTTTTTACCTTTAAGATCTGCAACAGAAATTTGATAATTGTCTGCAATAACTTTTTGAATAACATCAATTGAAATTGATTCATTACTGCCAGAATCCATAACGTCTTTTAAAAGATGTTTAGTAATTTCAAGGTCAGGTTTTTTCTCAACTAAATCTGCATAACCAAAAACTTTATTAAGTGCGGCTTCAAGATCTCGAACATTTGTTTCAATATTTTTTGCAATATATTCAACAATATCCTGAGAAAGAGTTTTATCCATAAGGTCAATTTTTTTCTGAAGAATTGCAACACGAGTCTCATAACTTGGTGGCTGCAAATCAATACAAAGACCGTTAGCAAGGCGACTGACTAAACGAGCTGCCATATTTTTTATTTCTTTAATTGGACGGTCGCAAGTGAAAACCATCTGAGCTTTCTTTTCATGAAGAGCATTAAAAGTATAGAATAGCTCTTCTTGAGTTTGTTCCTTATTCTGCAAAAAGTGAATATCATCCAGCAAAAGAACATCAAGATTTCTGTATTTATTTTTGAAGGCGTTAGTCTTACCTTCCTTAATAGAAACAGTAAATTCATTTGTAAAAGTTTCTGCAGAGACGTAACAGATTTTTAATTTTTCTCCACCGTTGTTGTAAATATAATTTCCGATAGCCTGCATCAAGTGAGTCTTACCTAACCCAGAACCACCATAAAGAAGAATCGGGTTATATTGTTTACCAGGATTTTTAGCAACAGCAATAGACGCATTATAAGCAAAGTTACTATTGTCTCCAGGAATAAAAGTATCAAAAGTATATTCTTCTTGAAGCAGTTGATGTTTTTTAAAGTTTGCTTTTTTGTTTTCTGCTGAATTAGAATTTGATGAAGAAGTTTCAGGCTCAACAGATTTTTTTGAAGGATTTTCATCATTTAAGCTTTCTGATTTTTTAGATTCTGAAAGTTCTTCTTTTACAACAATACAGTTTAATCTGATATCTTCCTGGCCGGTAATTTCCTTGAGCTTTTTTAGAACGATATCAAAATTTCCTTTTTTCTGCATTGTCTGCTGAAGGAAAGAAGAAGCCACAGACACAGTAATAGTGTCGATAGTATCTTCAACGTAGTTCATATTGAACCATAATTTGAATTCATCTTCTTTATTTTGAGATTTGTATAAATCATGGAGTACCTTCATTGTGTACTCCCAGGCCTCTTCATAAATTCTTTCTGACATGATTTTATTATCCTAGAAGTATGTTTTTTCTTCAAGTGTTTTATTTTTATTGGGGGTTTTAGGGGGCTTCGGCCTTCGCAGCATAGCTGCTCGGAGACTCGCTAAAAACAGTCCACTGGACTGTTTTTGCCTGCGTTACAGGCCGCTCCCTACCTAGGAGAGGGGGTAGCGTAAAACGCCGAAGGCGGTTGAAGCGAGGGGGAGACTTCCCCCAAAAGCTAATAGCTAATAGCTTTAAATTAAACTACCAGTAGTTAGTTTTTTGAATCATTGAATTTAATATTATTTTCAGTTAAAATTAATTACTTATATCAATAAAAGGAAAAAATAATGTCAGCAGAATACGGTGCAAGTAACATACAGGTTTTGAAGGGACTCGAAGCAGTTCGTAAGCGACCTGGTATGTATATTGGTTCAACAGGTCCACGTGGACTTCATCATCTTGTTTATGAAACAGTAGATAACTCAATCGATGAAGCAATGGCAGGCTTTTGTGATACAATTACAGTTGCACTTGAACGCGATGACATTGTACGAGTTGTAGATAACGGACGCGGTATTCCAGTTGATATCCACCCTACTGAAAAAATTTCTGCTCTTGAGCTTGTACTTACGCGTCTTCATGCCGGCGGTAAATTCGACAAGGGTTCTTATAAAGTTTCCGGCGGTTTGCATGGTGTTGGTGTATCCTGCGTTAATGCTTTGTCAGACTGGATGGAAGCAACAGTTAAACGTGACGGTCATGTTTATCAGCAGAAATATGAACGAGGTGTTCCTAAAACTAAAGTAGAAATTATTGGTGATATTCCTGAAAACGAACATGGTACAACAATCCGCTGGAAGGCCGATAAAACAATTTTTACAGAAACAACAACTTATGATTTTGATGTACTCCGCGATCGTCTTCGCGAGCTTGCTTTTTTGAACTCTGGTGTTGTAATTGTTTTCCGCGATGAACGTCTTGAAAATCCAAAAGAAGAAGTTCTTAAGTTCGAAGGCGGTATCAATGAATTCGTAAAAGAAATTGACGAAGGGAAAGCTGTAGTTCCTGCTGACCCGATTTACATCAAAGAAGAAAAAGATGATGTAATTACAGAAATTTCAATGCATTATAATTCAGGATATTCTGAAAACGTACGAACGTTCGTTAATGACATTAATACCCGCGATGGTGGTACTCACCTCGAAGGTTTCCGTTCAGCAGTTCGTTTTGTTTTGAATAAGTTCTTTGAATCAAATGACAAGCTAAAGAAAAATCTTGATAAAGATGAAAAGCTTACTTACGAAGATTTAAGCAGCGGACTTACAGCTGTAATTTCCATGAAGGTTCCAGAGCCTGAGTTTGAAGGTCAGACAAAGGAAAAGCTTGGAAACACAGAAGTCCGCACAATCGTAGATCAGATTGTAAAAGAAAAGCTCACAATTTATTTTGAACAGAATCCTGCAACACTCGAAGCAATTCTTAAAAAGGCAATTGATGAAGCTAAGGCTCGTATTGCTGCCCGCAAGGCAAAAGACAATATGCGCAAAAAGACAATGAGTGACGGCTTTGGTTTACCAGAAAAATTGTCTGACTGTTCAATGAAAAATCCTGAGCTCTGCGAAGTATACATAGTCGAAGGAGACTCTGCGGGTGGTTCTGCAAAGAAAGGCCGTGACCCTAAGACTCAGGCAATTCTTCCTCTCTGGGGAAAGATGCTCAACGTTGAAAAAGTCCGTCCTGAAAAAGTTATGAACAATGATAAGCTTGAGCCAGTTATTGCTTCACTCGGTGCAGGCTTTGGAAAAGACTTCAACATTGAAAAACTCCGCTATCATAAAATTATTATCATGGCCGATGCCGATGTCGACGGTTCACATATCCGCACATTGCTTTTGACTTTCTTCTTCCGCTACATGCCTCAGATTATCGAAAAGGGTTATGTTTATCTTGCCATGCCTCCACTCTTTAAGGTACAGCTTGGAAAGAAAGAACCTGTTTACTGTTATAGCGATGCTGAACGAGATGCTGCTCTTGAAGCTCTTGGTGACCAGCGAGATAAGGCAGATGTTCAGCGTTACAAAGGTCTTGGTGAAATGGACGGTAAACAGCTTTGGGAAACAACAATGGATCCGGCTCACCGCAAAATGCGTGTAGTAACAATTCCAGATGCAATGGCCGCAGACAAAATCTTCAGCGTATGTATGGGTGAAGAAGTAGAACCTCGCCGCAAGTTCATCGAAGAAAATTCAAGTTACGCTAATTTGGATATTTAAACTAACGTACAGTCGGTGGTTGGCTTGAGTAACGGTGGTTGAGCTTGTCGAAACCACAAAAAAACGTCATGCTGAACTTGTTTCGGAATCTCATTGATATTTTCGGATTTGATTTGAGAAACTTTTATAAAAAAACAGCACTGCCAAGTGACAGTGCTGTTTTGATTTTTATCGTTGGAAATTTTTTTTATTTTCTTCTCCACAAATGATTAGGATTTAATTCACCATAAATCGTAAATGTTTTTATTTTTCTGATTTTTGCTTCTTCTACCAAATCAGAACATTTTCCAATTGGGCTTCCACTACGACTACCAGTAACTACAATTTCTAATGGAAATGTTAGACGGATTTGAAATCAGTAAAAAACAAAACAGATAAATTAAGAATAAATCAAAGGATAATTTTCCGGATGTTCTATAGCATCCTTTTCAATATCAACATCAAGAGATTCCCAGTGAAAATTACCCATGGCATCAATTGAAAAATCATTTATTTCTGAAATTCTTGCATTATAGAACATTGGATATTGTTTGTAGTCAATAAAAAATTCATTATCGTCAATTAGAATCCAAAATCCAAATGGTGAAATATTTGTAATTTCTGCAATTTTAGTTTTGGTTAAAGTGGCTGTTCCAGTGTTCATTTATTGTCTCCAGATTTTCATTTACCAATGAAACAATTTTATTAACTTCCTGTTGTGAAAGATTTATAACTTTTGCAACAGAAACCTCTGGTTCAATCCAGATTTTAGCTTCACCATTTGGTGAAGAAACATGAATATGCCGACGTGTTTCTTCACGCGAAAAAAAGTAGAATCTGAATTCATCGTGTATAAAAACTGTTGGCATATTGATATTATATCATATTTTTACGAAAATGAAAAACAATTCAAAGATTCATGGAGAATCAATATGCCAAAATTCTTACCACCAGTTTTAGAAACAGAACGTTTAATTTTACGTCCGCTTTCAATTGATGACTTGCAGACAGTTTTCAAATGGACAGGCGATCCTCGCGTAAATAAATATATGATTTATCCATTATTCAAATCTGCAGAAGATGGCCGCGAATGGATTGAGTCTTTATACGAAGATGAAAAGAAACTTGATTATGGTTTTGTATTGAAATCTACTGGCGAGCTCATTGGTAGCGGTGGACTTTATTATCATGAAGATATTGACGTCTGGAGCATTGGTTACAATATTGCTTATGACCACTGGCATAACGGTTACACCCCGGAAGCAATCAGTCGCGTTTTGGAATATGCCCAGGAAAAATATGGAGTTAAAGTCCTAGCCGGAACCTTTGCAGTAGACAACAATGGTTCACGTCGTGTTATGGAAAAGTTAGGAATGACTTTCTACGAGGATACAGAGTACTCTAAACTAGACGGAAGTGAAACTTTTAAAGCAAAGACATATCATAAGGTTTTCTGATATATGAAATATTTCCGAGTACATACTTCAGACATCGCATATCTTACCCAGCAGCCAAGAGGCATTTTTACAACAGTTGGTAAGCTTGTTGAAGCCAAAACTCTCACAGAAGAAGAAACTGCTGAATACTGGAAGCAGCGTGAGTATTTTGAAAAAGTTCTTCCGGTTCCTCCATTCTACAAAGATGGAAATCCGGATCACGCAATTACCTGGTTCAAAGATACAGAGCAGGGTAGGGATATCTGGAATCAGCTGACTTTTTACCGCCAGATGTGCGGCAAATACGGAATCACACTTTATAAATCAGAAACCTCAGAAATACCCGGCCAAATTATTTATGAAGATGAGTTTCAGATTGCGGTAATAAATCCTAAAAAAATCAATTGTCATTCCGAACTAGTTTCGGAATCTCTATAAAAAAGATGCTGAAACTAGTTCAGCATGACATAATATAAAACTACCAAGTATTAGTTACGACAGTTAAAGACTAAATCTCAAAAAAATGCTATAATAGTATGATTAATCAAGTAAAGGTGGTTTCGACACGCTCAACCACCACACAGGATAGCAACGATGGAAGAAATCAAAACAGCCGAAGGTGGCTCTCTCATTAAAATTCCGATTGAGGATGAGGTTAAACAGGCCTATATTGACTACTCAATGTCTGTAATTGTACAGCGCGCTTTGCCGGATGTTCGTGATGGTCTTAAACCTGTTCACAGACGTATTATGTACGCCATGGATACCCTTCATCTTGCAAGCGGTGGAAAAACAAAGAAATGTGCTACCATCGTTGGTGAAGTTTTGGGACACTACCATCCACACGGAGACGCTTCTGTATATGATGCTCTTGTTCGTCTTGGACAGGATTTTGCCCAGCGTTATACAACAGTAACTCCTCAGGGAAACTTTGGTACAATTGCCGGCGACCCTCCTGCAGCTTACCGATACACTGAGGCAAAGATGTCAAAGATCACCGAAGAGATGACCAGTGACATCAACAAAAATACTGTAGATATGATCCGCAACTTTGATGATACCTGCGACGAGCCTGCAGTTCTTCCTTCAAAGTTCCCATTCCTGCTTTGTAACGGTACAACAGGTATTGCCGTTGGTATGGCAACAAACATGCCTACCCACAACCTTCGTGAAGTTGCCGACGCAATCTGTGCTTATATCGATAATCAGGAAATCACAATTGAAGAATTGATGCACTATATCAAAGGCCCGGATTTCCCGACCGGCGGTATTATTTATGGTACAGCCGGAATTAAAAAAGCTTACACAACAGGACGCGGTAAAATCGTTATCCGTTCTAAGTTTACAATTGAAACAGATAAACGCGGTAAGGAATCAATCGTATTTACAGAAGTTCCTTATGGTGTAAATACAACAAACATTATCCGCCGCATCAAGGAGCTTGTCCGCGATAAGCAGATTGACGGTGTAGTTAATGCCAACGATGAATCTTCTGACCGTTCTGGTATGCGTCTTGTTGTTGATTTGAAAAAAGGTGCAATCACAAAGATTGTTTTGAATCAGCTTTTTGCAAAAACAGATTTGCAGTCTAACTTTGGTGTAATAAACCTTGCCCTTGTTCCTCAGGTAAAAGAGGGTGCTGCTCCTCGTTATGATGAACCGGGCATGCTTACATTGCCGGCAACATATCTTAAGCCGGAAGTTTTGACTTTGAAGCAGTTGATTCAGCATTTTGTAAATCACCGCGACGAAGTTATTACACGACGTACAATTTATGATTTAAAAGTTGCTAAGCACCGAATGCACATTTTGGAAGCTCTGATTACTGCAATCAATAACATTGATGAAGTTATCCAGATTATCAAGTCTTCTGAAAATACTGAGGATGCAAAACTAAAACTTGAGAAACGCTTTAATTTTGATGATGAGCAGGCACAGGCAATTGTTGATATGCAGCTTAAGCGCCTCACACATTTGCTCATCGAAGATCTTCAGAAAGAAATTAAAGAGCTCCAGGCTCTTATCAATTACCTAGAAGGCCTTCTTGCAGACCACAACAAGATTCTTAATCTTATTAAAGATGAGACTCGTGGCCTTGCAGAAAAATATGGTGATGACCGCCGTACAGAAATTGTAGCAAGCGAAGTAGAACAGATTAATGTTGAAGATATGATTAAAGATGAGAACATGGTTGTAATGATTTCCCGCATGGGTTATATCAAGCGTGTTCCAGCTGATAAGTATAAGAAGCAGGGTAGGGGAGGAACCGGAAGCAACGGTACAAACCTTCTAGATGATGATTATGTAAATCAGCTCTTCATCGGATCTACAAAGGAACATCTGTTATTCATAACTAACTTAGGTCGTGCTTACTGGATGAAGATTCATGAAATTCCGGAAAGTGAAAAGGCTGCCCGAGGTGCTCATATCAAGGGACTCCTTCAGGTTGGTCCGGATGAAGAAATTACAACTGTAGTTTCACTTAAGGAATTCTCAGATGACCTCTTCCTCTTTATGACAACTGCTCAGGGTGTTGTAAAGAAGGTTCGCTCTACAGAGTTCCAGAATGCAAAGACCCGTGGTATCATCGGAATTAAGCTTAATGATAATGACAAGCTGATCAGTGCAATTCCAACAACAGGTGACTGTGAAGTTATGTTGATTTCCCGCCGCGGTAAAGCTCTCCGTATTACAGAAGATTCAGTTCGTCTCATGGGACGTGCAAGCTGCGGTATTAAGGGAATGAAGCTTTCTGAAGGTGATGAAATAGCCGCAGCTGTAAAAGTTGAAAAAGATGCAAATATGATTTTGCTTACAGAGAAGGGTGTTGGAAAGAGAATTTCTTTCGACCTCTATTCTGTACATGGCCGTGGAACAGGCGGGCAGAGAATCTTTGGAAACACAGAATCTAAGGGTGAAATCATAGGAGCTATCAACGTTAAAGATAAAGATGAAGTTGTCTGCATGACAAGCCAGGGAAAAACACTGCGCTTTAAGGCAACAGATATAAAGGAACAGGGAACAGGAGCCAGCGGTGTAAACGTAGTTCGTGTTACTGAGCCAGACTTCATCGTAGGACTGGACAAAGTTCAGGCCGATGATGACTAAAATCGAAGAACTGTAAAAAAACGGGCTGCGACAGCGGGGATGGTGGTAAGGCTAAAAATTGCAGTGCAATTTTTTTAACGCCTTGCTATAGAAAACCGGCCGCCAGCGGCCTTACACATTTAGATTCAACTAAAAAACGTCTAAGAGGCAAGCTGTGCTTGCCGACCTGAACGAGATGTTCTATATCTAGTATTCAGATTCCGAAACAAGTTTGGAATGGCACTAGATGTAGATAACTAACGAAAGTTAGGGAAAATAACTAACAATCGTTAGTTAGAAAGTTTTAAAATATTATTGACAAAATAAAAGTTTTGCTAAATAATATAGAAGAAGGGTACGAGCTATTTATTAAAGTATTTAGTTCTAGGGTGATTATATATATACATCAGGCAGAAGGGCTGACCGAATAAATCGGTCGCCCTTTTTTTATATCCAGACCGTTTTGTTCCACGTGAAACATCAAAAATTCACTTATCCACATAATCTACAAGTTATCCACAATTTTAAAAAACAATGTGGATAACTTTGTTGTTATTGTGGGTTAACAAAAATAAAGGAAATTAGGACTAAATGTTTCATGTGAAACAACCAGAAAAGATTGTGAATTTACTGACGGAAAATATCTTGGTTTTTAATTTGTTATTAATGAGAATCATATAATATAAAGTTTCAGAAATTAAAAACTGTTTCATGTGAAACATTAATGAAATAAAGAATAGAATAGGGGAGAGTATAAATTTATGTTTCACGTGGAATGTAATATTAATCAGACAGATAATAGTAGATTAGATATAGTTCATTTTCTACAAATGAAATGTTTCATGTGAAACATATTTTGCTAATTATTGAAAGAAAAAAAAGTAATAAACAATATGAATTGAGTTTTTAAATTATACTGGTCTTTTCATTTCTAAGTCAAAATCAAGATGAGTCCTAAAGTGAATAATGTTTCACGTGGAACATAGGTTGTTATTTAGACTGATAAAGAAAATTTTAATGTCTAAATACAAATTAAAATATTTTTTATGATGTTTCATGTGAAACATTGTGCTGAAATGAAGTTAAGATAGAATTAAGATTAAAATCATAAATAATTATGTTTATGTTCCACGTGAAACGAATCTTAAACTGACAAACGGTTGTTAACTTTAAAAACTAATAAATGGTCGTTAACTTTAAAATATTACGACCGTTTGTTAGAAATTTTTTTGATGATTTTAAATTAAATGTAAAAATGGTTTTTTGTTTTAGAAATCTATGATTATTGTAAAAAGATAATGATTTTGAATTAAAATCCCTGATGCAAAGTTCAATTCTTCTACAATTCTTTAGAAGCTAAATTATGTGCTTTATTTACCAAATGTTTAGCAAATTCTTAATTCAATCTTTTTTATATTTACTTTCTGATAATTTTTGGAAAATATCAGGATGGATAAAATAAGTGCTAAATCTTCTTTTCTCTCAATTCAAAACGGCCTTTTCTCCAGTCTGCGTAGCCAACTACAGAATATCCGGCTTTATCATAGAGTTTCCTTGAATATGGGTTTTCTATAAAGCAATCCAGGCGAATAGAATCATATCCCTGGGATTTGCAAAGCTTTTCAATATAATTCAGGGTTTCTCCTGCTATTCCCTGATTCTGGAAGTCCGGAGAAACACATAATCTGTGAATTACACAGAATCTTGCATCAGACCACTGCCATTTACCATTTTTATATTCTTCATCGCATTCTTCACTTAAAACAAAGCAAACTGCAGGCTTTCCATCCTTTTTACCAATATACATCTGGTTTTTGCAGATATCTTCTGAAATTATCTGTAAATCAGGATATATCTCGTCCCACTGATGGATTTCCTGTTCTTCCATATGTTTTATTGCTGCAGAGAATATCGAGAATACTTTTTCAATGTCTTCTGTTTTTGCTTTAGAGTAAATCAAGCTTAAACTCCTTAAAAGAAGCACTTCCGCCTGCTTTTTCTGTTGAATAGCAGAATAATGCAAAACGAACACCTACAAACTGATCCAAAGTATAACGAAGCTTTACCGGATCGCCAAAATCTTCAAAAGCTTCTTTTTCATCCAGATTTTCACTAAAAGCAAATTGAACCTGCTCTTTTGTGTGTTCTAAATTGAAAGTTGCCTTTAATTTAAGTTTTGGAGAAGAAAGATCTTTTTCAGTGGTAATTACTGGTTCTTCATCATCAAAGACTCCCATAGACCACGGACTATATGGAATCTTATGTTCTGCGATAATAAGCTTGTATTTATCATCTTTTTTGGTGATTCCTATAAATCCATATTCACCTTCGAGTGCGCAAAGTCCTGCAATGTCTCCGTTGTTCAGTTTTGATACATCAACTTCTACACTACCTGCACAGTGTTCTGTAAAAGTTCTTTGTGTAAGAGTATTTGCTGCCTGAACTACATTTTTGCAGATTTTATCAGTTTTTACAGTGAAAGTATCAGCTTCAAGCTTCACAAGAGCTTTACTAGGAATATGATTCCACTGCCAGGCCGGATTTGTAAAGTCATTGCTGTAAAGAGGCTTATACTGATAATCCGGGCGCAGATCAGGGACAGTTACTTCTCTTGGCGTAAAACCGGCTGCTCCAAATACAGGGAAATCATCAACAAACTTTACAGGTACTAAAACCGGGATTCTACCCAAAGCACCATGGTCTTGGAATACGATAGAGTACCAGTTTCCGTTTGGAGCCTGAACAATTCCACCCTGGGCTGTTCCACTGTTCCAGTTTGCCAGATCTGAGCACAAAACATCCTTTCCGGTATAAGGGCCTTCAATTTTATCAGAAACATAGCAGGCTTCTGTACGCATCTTTCCTTTTGGCATATGAATAAAGAAGATGTAGTATTTTCCGTTAATCTTATAAATATGGCTTCCTTCATAACCCAAAATCACATTTTCGGGATTATCTCGGATTATTACTTTATTAATTCCTCCAGCTTTGGGTCCAGACAGATCTGCCTCCATTTCTGTAAGTGTTATATTCATATTTCCGCTCACACAGTAAACGCGGCCATCATCATCAAAAAGTAGCGACATATCATGATAAAAGCCTTTTATTTCTGAACGCTGCCATGGACCTTCGATTTTTTCAGATGTAAACAAATAGGTCTTTCCTGTGTCATTTGCAACAAAAGAAATATAAAATTTACCCTTGTGATGACGAATGCAGGCAGCCCACATTCCTTTTCCGTAGGCTCCCTTATTGTCTGCTAGCGTCTCTTTTTCTGTGGATTCAAGTTCGTCGTAAACATAAGATGCATGTTCCCAGTCTACAAGGTTATGAGAGCGCAGAATTACGCAGCCCGGCATAAAGTGCATTGTTGTGCTTACCATGTAATAAGTGTCGTCTACACGGATGATGTCAGGATCGGGGAAGTCTGCGGGGATGATGTAGGAGGAGGATTTTCTCATAGTGAATGGATTTGTTTCTTCGGGATTTATAGGGATATTTTTCATTTTCTGATTCCTTACGATTGTTAGTATGAAAAAGATAAGTATAATCAAACTAGTAACTAACAGTCGATAGTTTTTGAATTGTTTTTTCATTTTATGATTTTATAATACTGTTAAAACAATATCTTGTAAACTTACTAACGTTAGTTTATAAATAAAAAGGAGACTTCCAGTAGTTAGTTTTCAATTATTTTATTGTCTGCAGATTTTGTCTAATCGTGAAACATTTTGTGATATAAAGTCGGCTCCGGCTTCTTCAAGTTCTTCGCGGCTTCCATAGCCAAAGAGAACTCCGCAGGACTTGAGGCCGATTTTTTTTGCGCCCAGAATGTCGTGCTTGCGGTCCCCAATCATCAGGATTTTTGATTTATCCGATATGTGATTGCGCTCGATTGCGTATGCAATAACTTCGTCTTTTTTACTGCGACTTTCATCCATCAGGCTTCCGCAGACATTTTCAAAATATTGTGCCAGGCCAAAGTGTTCTATAATGCGAACTGAATATTCTTCCGGTTTTGAGGTAGCCACGACTAACTTTTTTCCTGCAGCTTTAAGACCAGCCAGGAGTTCTGGGATTCCAGGGTAAACTGAATTTTCTAGCAGGCCCTTTGTTGCAAAATATTCACGATATTTTTTTACACCTTCTGCGACTTTCTGCTCATCAAAGCCGAATTGAGTTTTGAAAGTTTCTGGCAATGGTGGTCCGATAAATGTACAAAGAGTTTCGTATGAAGGAATTTCAATTCCAAAATATTTTAGTGCATGGATAAAAGAATTTGTAATTCCCTGGGCTGGGTCTGTGAGTGTTCCGTCGAGATCAAAGAAAAGATAATCAAACATAAGGCATTATAAAAAGACAGTGATTAGTGGGTCAAGGGTGTCATTTAGAATGAAGTGAAGTAATGTATAAAATAGATTGCTTCGTCGCTTCGCTCCCAGGGCTTCGCTCCTCGCAATGACAGAGATGTGTTGTAATTTATTATATCATTCTGATATTATTAAAATGATGGACTTTTCTAAAAAACCGCTTAAGATATTTTTCTCTTATTATAAACCTCATATCAGACTTTTTATTGCTGATATGCTTTGTGCTTTTTGTATGGCTGCAATTGATGTTGCCTTCCCAATGTTTTCACGTTATGCGCTTAATACACTTATTCCAAATCATCAGCTTAAAACTTTTTTGACGCTGGTTGGAATTCTGCTCATTGGCTTTTGTATTCATAAAATGTGTAACTGGTTTGTCGCTTATTGGGGACATGTTTTTGGAAACCGCGTTGAGCAGGATATGAGACGGGATGTTTTTGATCATCTTGAAGAATTGCCTTTCAGTTTTTACGATACAAACCGCACGGGAAAAATCATGTCACGTGCAACTACAGATCTTTTTGAAATTACAGAGCTTGCTCATCATGGACCGGAAGATTTTTCTATTGCCATGCTGAATCTGATAGGTTCTTTTATTCTTCTTCTGACAATCAGATGGGAGCTTGCAATTATTGTTTTTATAATGTTGCCTGCTATCTTTTTTATCGTTTTTACTTCTCGTCGTAATCTTTCTAAAGCCTCTGCTAAGGTAAAAGAGACAACTGCAGAAGTAAACGCTGGTCTGGAATCCAGCATCTCTGGTATTCGGGTTACAAAAGGGTTTGCAAATGAAGATTATGAGCGTACTCGTTTTGATTTTTATAATAAACAGTATAGTGCTGCAAAGCAAAGCCGCTTTCGTTATATGGCAAGCTTCTTTTCTAATATTGAATTCTGCAATAATTTACTTTCTTTGCTAACCCTGGTTGTAGGTGGTTATTTTATTATGAAGGGGAAAATGACTCTGCCAGATTTAGTTGCAGCTAACTTATTTGTAGCAAGCTTTGTTGGACCAATTAAAAAACTAAACAATTTTGTTGAACAGTTTGCTACAGGAATGGCTGGTTTTAACAGATTTATAGAAATTATGAAAACTGAGCCTGAGCCAGCTGATGCTCCTGATGCTGTAGATATTCTTTCAGCAAGAGGCAATATCAGTTTTAAGAATGTTGACTTTTCTTATACTCCGGATTTTCCTGTTTTGAAAAATATTAATCTAGATATTCATTCGGGAGAAAAGTTTGCACTTGTCGGGGCCAGTGGTGGTGGAAAATCTACTATTTGTAATTTGATTCCACGCTTTTATGAAATTACCGGCGGTTCAATCAGCCTTGATGGAATTGATATTCAAAAGATAAAAAAGCATTCACTTCGCAGTCAGATTGGAATTGTTCAGCAGGATGTATTTTTATTTGCCGGAACAATCCGTGAAAATATTGCTTATGGTAAACCTGATGCCACAGATGAAGAAATTATTCTTGCAGCAAAAAGGGCCGAAATTCACGATGACATTATGCTCATGCCTAACGGCTATGATTCTGTTGTGGGAGAGCGAGGTATAAAACTAAGCGGCGGCCAGAAACAGAGAGTTTCTATTGCACGATGCTTCCTCAAAAATCCACCTATTCTTATTCTTGATGAAGCAACTTCTGCCCTTGATACAGCAACAGAAATAAAGATTCAGCATTCTTTTGATGCTCTTTCTAAAGGCCGTACTACTCTTGTAATAGCTCACCGCCTTTCTACAGTAAAAAATGCAGATAAAATTGCTGTTGTAAATGACCATGGAATAGTCGAGCTTGGTACTCATGAAGAACTTATGGCAAAAAAGGGTGAGTACTATAAATTACAGAGTGTTCAGATAGCTGAGTAATTAAATCGACTTACAAAAATAATTCTGCAATAAATACAACAGCACAACAGGCACAGGCAACTGGGAAAAGTCCAAGTCCTATATAAGATAAAATAATTCCAACAGCAAGTGCGATTATGCCTGCAATAGGAGACTGTGTAGCTTCTATGATGGAAGGGAATGTCATTACTGCAAGAGTTATGTAAGGTACATAATACAAAAATGATTTTATAAAGCGATTTTTGATTGGCTTACGAATTAATGTAAGAGGAAGAACTCGAATTAAATAAGAAACGAAAAAAGCTGTAAAAATAGATAAATAAATATATGAATTCATAATTTAATCTCCATAAAGGTGATTTCGAAATTTCATTCAAACTACTCAAACACCGGATTATCGTTTGAATCAGATTCAATCACTGAATCATTGTTATCATCAGGAATCGGTTTAATTAAAGCAACAATACTTGAAATTACAACTGTAAGAATTATAGTACGTGTGCTACCAGAAAATTGGCTAACTAACGGTAGTTTGGTAAAAGCAAAACTTGCTGCAAAACTTGCAAGTACAGAAACCATAATTACAATATTCTTTTTTGCAGGAGGAACGATTATAGCCAGAAACATTCCATAAAGAGCAACAGAAAGTGCGCTGACTACACGAGTTGGTAAAAAGTTACCAGCTATAATTCCAAGTGAAGTTCCAATACTCCAAAGTGGAATCGCAACTAGTAAAGCTCCATAATTATAAAAAGGATTTATGTATCCTGGTCTTGCTATCGTAATTCCAAAGATTTCATCAGTTACACCAAAACCAATAAAAAAGCGATGAAGTAAAGGAGTCTTTGGATCAAAGCGTTGTGTAAGAGCAGTACTCATAAGAAGATAACGCGCATTTACAACAAGAGTTATCAATGCGATTTCTATGAAAGAAGCTGCTGTCTGCATTGATGTAAATAGAGCATATTCACCTGCAGAAGCAACACAAAAAAAGCTGGCTATAAAACCCTGTAGTGGAGTAAGGCTTGCATTACGTGCAACAATTCCAAGAGAAAAAGAAACTGCAAAATACCCGAGACCAATAGGAAGGCCGTCTCGCATGCCTTCGAGAAAAACCTTATTTTTCATGTTCTACCATTTAAATTAAAAAAACGGTGGTTTTGATACACCTGCTTTGCAGGTACTCAACCACCGTTTTCATTTTAGCATAATATTATATCTTTGCCAAATAACTAAGCGTTTGCCATAGCATTCAATTCTGCAAGCATCTTTGGTAAGTCACTTTCCATATTCTCGTTTGTGAACTGGCAGGTACCAACTTTTTCGTGACCACCGCCACCATATTTCAGCATCAAACTTCCGACATTTACTTTACTTGTCTTGTTTAAGATACTATAACCAACGGCAGCAGAACATCCCTGTCCACCACGACCGCTTACAATCCATGCCGAAATATTCTGCTCAGGATACATAGAGTAAATCATAAAGCGGTTTCCGGTATAAATAGGATCAACACCACGCAAATCAGTAATAATAAGATTTCCTTCTGTAATTGTGTGTGCCTTTACCATTTCTTTGAATTTTTCTGTCTGTTCATTATAAACTTCAATTCTTTCCTGTACATCAGGCATTGCAAGAATTTCTTCTGTTGATTTATCGCGGCAGGCAACCATGAGTTTTTCCATGAGCTCATAGTTAGGTACAGTAAACTCACGCCAGCGGCCAAGACCTGTTCTTGGGTCCATTAAAAAGCCAACAAGAATCCAGCCTTTTGGATTCTGGATTTCATCAATTGTAAGATTGCCAGAATCCACTTTATCAACAGCAGTCATAATATCATCAAAGTTTGGGAACTTTTCTTTTCCGCCGTAATATTCGTAAATAATACGTGCGCAAGATGGAGTTATGCGGCTTTCGCCTTTATATTTTCCTTCAAGTTGATTTCTTTCAAATTCACTTGAATGATGATCAAACCAAAGACCACAACCTTCTACAAATGGAACGTTTGCTAGACAGTCATTGCTGTCTATCGGGATAAGCCCGTCCTGTAAATCTTTTGGATGATCAAATTTCCAGTGATCAATAACGCCGGCTTCAAGAAGAAGTGCTCCGCATGCAAGTCCGTCAAAATCAGATCGTGTAACAAGTCTCATTGCCATAATAATTCCCTCTTTATAAAAACGATTTTATACATATATTTTAACCTACTTTTTTAAAAAAAGATATTTTTAAATTTACTTTTATATTATTTTACCTTGTGATATAGTAGGGAAAAGAGTTTAATAAGCAGGTGGTTTCGATACGGCTATCGCCTACTCAACCACCGTGTGATTATATGTAGGTTTTTTTATGAATTACGAAATGCAGGAAATGCCAAAGGCTGGAGATACAGTTGTAGTTGGAATGTCGGGTGGTGTAGATTCTACTCTTACTGCCCTTTTGCTGCTGGAACGAGGCTGCAAGGTTATTGGTGCAACTATGTCGCTTTGGGATGGAAGTCTTCCGGAAATCCATACAGGAACAAAAACCCGCGAAGCCTGTTTTGGTCCTGGCGAAGAAGAAAATATAAAAGAATGTAAGCGTTTTTGCGAGGCTCATGGAATTGAATATCATGTAATAGACGTAAAAGAAAACTATCGCAAAGAAATCCTTGAATATTTTAAAAGTGAATATCGCAGTGGACGTACACCAAATCCATGTATCCGTTGTAATATGATGATTAAGTTTGGTGCACTTTTAAAGGGTATCGAAAATCTTGGAATTAAGTTTGATTATTTTTGTACCGGTCATTATGCAAAAATTGTTCGTCCAGAAACAGGACTTTTTGATTCTGATAAAAGACCTTGTATGATTGCTGGCGCTGAAGATGTTTCAAAAGATCAGACATATTTTTTGTATCGCTTACCTTCAGAAACATTGGAAAAAGTCAGATTCCCGCTTGCTGTAATGAAAAAGAGTGAGGTTTTTGAGCTTGCTCACAAAGCCGGTCTTGAAGCAGCTAACCGTGAAGAAAGTCAGGATTTTATTGGTGAAGAATATTTTGATATTCTCTTTGCCGATAAACCTTCTGTTCCGGGTGATATTATTGATCTTGATGGACATGTTCTTGGAAAGCATCGCGGTATTGAACATTATACTGTAGGTCAACGACGTGGACTTGGTGTGGCAGTAAATTATCCTGTTTATGTTCATTCGATTGATGCTAAGAATAATGTTGTAGTTCTTGCACCAAACGAAGCTCTTAATTCAAATGCTTTGATCGCAGATGATTTTGTATGGCCAGCTAGTGTTGAACCAACAGAAGGCTTTGATGCAATGGTAAAAATCAGGTTGGCCAGCAAGCCGGCAGCGGCTCATATTGAACGTTATGTTTGTGATGAAAAAGAGGCTGCTAAGTATCGGGGTCAACCCTGGAAGATAACTTTTGAGCAGCCGCAAAGGGCAGTTGCACCTGGACAGTCGGCAGTGCTTTATAAGGATGGAGTTATTGTTGGAGGCGGAGTGATTTTTAAAGCCATGTCATACTGAATTGATTTAAGCATCTTGTATTAGATCTCTGCCCCTTCGCAGCATAGCTGCTCGGAGACTCGCTAAAAATGCTCCACTGGAGCATTTTTACGGCTTACAGCCGTCGCTCCCTAAGTTCGGGATGACAAGGTAGAGTCAGGGAATGACAGAACAGTTATAGCTTCAGTAATTTTTCTGCATTTTTGTGCAGAATCATTTCACGTTCTTCGTTGGATAAATCAAGGCGATTAAATCTTTCTAATTCTTCTTCGTGATTCCACATTGGAAAATCAGAAGCAAACAAGAATTTTTCTACCCCGTGTGCACGAATCATTTTGTTAGCTTTATCTAACGAAAGCCATTCCAAAGTACTTGAAGTATCAAAATAAACATCTTCTCCAACAAGATACTTCATTGAATTATCCCATTCAGTATATCCGCCAAAATGAGCTGCAATCAAAGTAAGCTTTGGATGCTTTTTATGAAGATTTAAAATTCTCTGTGGGCCAGAAAAATCATAGCGGTAATCTCCGGCATGCATAATCAGTGGTATTTCCAGATCTGTCATGATGTCATAAACATTATCCATGCGGGCTGCATCAATCTGGAATTTCTGAAAATCAGAGTGAAGTTTTATACCACGAAGGCCAGCTGCTTTTATTCGATGAAGTTCTGCTTCATAATTATCATAATCAGGATGCATGGTTCCAAAGCCAATAAATTCAGGATGTTCTTCGCATTGTTCAATAGTAAAATTATTAGAAGGCTCAACCTGCATTGCTTTTGTTGCAACAGGTAAAATTACATATTTAGAAACTCCGATTTTTGAACCGCTTTCAAGAAGTTCTTCAGGGCTTCCGTGATATTTCATTGGATAGTTATAAAAATCGCCGACACTCTTAGAAGCTTTTTCGGCAATTTTTGCAGGATATATGTGACAGTGAAAATCAATAATCATAATGCGAAAAGAATACTGTTTTGAAAATAATTAGTCAAATTGATTATTCGGACAAATATTTCTTAAATTCAGGATACTGTTCGACAAAAACTTTTGCGGCTTTTTCATAATTTTCCCAGTTTGAGTAAAAAAGTGGAACTAAACCTGGTATGAAGGTGAGATCTGTAACATTCATATATTCGTATTTAATGTTATGCTCATCAAAAAATTGCCTTACAGAATCTACAGTATTATAAAGAACGTAAGCCAGGAAAGTTGAACAGACAAAACGATATTCAAGATCATCAGAGTTTATATCTACAATTTTATTTTTAGCACTTTTTGGATATTTTGCAGTTCCAAAAGCCCGGTATTTTTTATTGGTAAAATATCTTTTTCCAATGAACCATATACCAATTTTGATATTTTTCAAAGAAGCATATTTGAGTTTTGTACTGGCGGCATATTTTTCTATAAATACTTTTGTATCTTCAAATTCTTTTTCAGAAACTTTGAGTGCATAAGTAATTTGTTCTGACTTAGCAGGGTCACAATGTTTCATGTATTTATTGTCTAGTGGAGAACGACAGTTTTCTTCTGCAAGCTGATATTTTCCTCCAAAAGTTAGTCCATAAAAACAATCATCCAGGGAAAAATTAATTGCAGAATGACTTAAGTCTGGAACATCTTCTGTCTTTGTAAGAGATAAACCGCCTTGCAAGAAATTTGCAATATATAAAGGATTACTATAAATAGGATTATAAAGTCTTATGAAAATATATTTGTAATCAGGATCATCAGTTTCTTCGAAATGTACATCATTTGAAATCGCAAAAGGAATTTGAGGTTCTACTTCATAATCATATTCAATATCATGCTGGACGTAATTACGCGTTATAGTTTCTGTTGTTTTACATCCAATAAATAAAAAACTAAGAAGAGAAAAGAAGAGGATAAATTTAATTTTGTTAGTCTTATTAAACATTTATTTCCAGCTTTTTGCCGGTTGGTTGATATTGATAATAACGTACACCAGCAGCATTCATTAATTTTTTGGAAGCTTCAACAGATGGAGTTCCGTCATATTTATTTTCTGCAAAAACAACAGTTTTAATTCCACTCTGGATTATTGCCTTTGCACATTCATTACAAGGGAATAGGGTAACATAAATTTTACAGCCTTCCAGTGAACCACCGCGATAATTCAAAATTGCATTTAATTCGCTGTGAGTAACATAGGCGTATTTTGTTTCGAGAGTATCACCTTCGCGAGCCCAAGGAAATTCATCATCAGAACAGCCGCGTGGAAAACCGTTATAACCCATAGAAAGGATTTTATTATCCTGATCAACAATACAAGCACCAACTTGTGAATTAGGATCTTTTGAACGGAGACTTGCAAGTTTTGCAACTCCCATAAAATATTCGTCCCAAGAAATATAGTCTGAACGTTTTTTTATAATTGAACCCATAGAAATACCCTCACTTCCTGATTTTATATATTATGTCAAAAAAAAACAAAACGTACAAGAATGATAAAAATAGATATAACAGTTAAAGAGAAAAAGAAAGATTAAAGAACATCACCAATCTGTTCATTATAAATTGAGAAAAGCTTTAATGATTTATCATGAAGATTAGAATTCTCGGTAACAGTTTTTCCGCAGAAAGAAAATTTTCTGCCTTCTTTTCTGGCTTCATTAGCTGCATTACTGATAGCTTGAACAGTAGCTAGAATAGGATGTTTGAAAATCTTGGTTTCGCTTTCTGTTTTTATTGCAATATCAATATCTTTTGAAAGAGAAATTTCTGTCATTCGTTCATTATTCCCGCCGGTTCCGATGACAATATTTCCGTAGTGAATACCAATTCCGATTCTTATCTGAGGCATTCCTCGTTCAGAAAATTCTTCACGGAGCTTTATCATTTCTTCCTGAATTTCGATGGCACAGTTAAGAGCAGCTTCTGCGCTGTTCGGGAAAATTGCAATGATTCCATCTCCAAGATATTTTTCAATAATTCCATTGTATTTTCTGATAAGTGGAGCTACACGACGAAGATAAGAATTCAGTAAATCAAAAACCTGAATAGGAACAAGCTTTTCAGAAATCGCAGTAAAGTTTCGTATATCAGCAGAAAGTATCGCAGCTTTTGAAACCTTGTATTCGCCGAGTTGAACTTCTGTAATATCCTTTTTACTTAAAAGTTCAAGAAATTCTTTAGGAACAAAGCGGTAATATGCTTTATTCATTTCTACAAGATTTTGGTTTATATCAAGAATATTCTGGTAATTTTTATTCTGTATATAGGCAAGAAGAATAATCTGCCAGATAGCAAATTGTACGAAAGAAGGAGCCAGCAGTTGAAGGCCATGAAGGAAAGAAATGTGATTTATAAGGAGAATATCACCTGTTGCTCCAATTGCTAGAAATACAAGAGAAAGGATAGCAAGAGAACTAAGAAAATCCGGTTTTTTAATAGTACTCAAAATAAACAATAAAGAATCAATAGTTAAAATGCTGTACATATAAATCTGTTCAAATGGAACCAGTCGATTTGCGAGATGAATTGGTAGAACAAAATCAAGAATCAGAAAAATATAAGATGGTACAGCAAGAATTTTTGCTGGTATATATTTAAAAATATTTTTGTTTAAAGAATCAATATAAAGAGTAATGAAACCGGGAATACAAAAAATAGAAATAAATTCAATTTTCAGCATCATGGAAAAAGGAAGTGCAGGGAAGAGTGTTTTTAGCAAAGGAAAAATAGAAGAAACAATTCGTGTATAAATTGTAAGAATCAGTAATGCCAGATATAAATACGATTTTTCTTTCTTGATGATAAATATCAAAATAGAGTAGAGAACAATCATTAAAAGAATTCCGGAAAAAATACTGTAGCTACACAGACTTCTGTAATGTGTATCTTTATAATATTGTTCTTCACAGAGAGTTATTTTGCCACGTAAACCACCTTTGCGGTAAATATCATTAGAAACAAAAATTGTAAGAGTTACAGTCCCATCACTTTTAGGAAAGAAGGCAGCTGTTTCAAAATTCTGTTCGGCAATTGTGTTTTCCCATTCTGTAACAGGATTACCTGCCTGATAAATGAGTTCATTATCTGCATAAATTGTAAAAGCTGTATATGCTAATTTATAAACTGGAAAAACATATTTTGTGTCTGGAATGAGGTTTGTTAATGTGAGACGGTAAGTTCCGGAGCCCTTTCCTGTTTTAGTAATTTTCTGGATATCATCTGAAAGAGGGTATTTATTCCAGTCTGAAGGTGCAGAAACTACGATATCAGGTTTTGAATTTTTATCATAAGGCGGGACAAATTTTCCCCAGTAAAAATCCCAATTTGTTTCTATACTGATTTTTGAATTCATCAGATTTTCTGGTTTTTCAATTTTGTAAACAGAGCCCTGGGCATTCAATTGAAATAAAATAAAAAGCAAAGACAGAAAAACAATTATTTTTTTCATGATTCCTCTCCTGTTGTTTTTTTACTTTTTCTTGATAATTCATAAAGCTGAAGCGGCTTTTCTTTTCCTTTTACATACATTGCTTCAAGCTCTTTGGTTTCGTATTGAAGTGTATTATTCTGCGACATTAATTTTTCTAAAGAATGTGAAATGATAATATTTTTCTTTAATCTTTCACAAACACTTTCTATTCGTGCTGCTGTATTAACTGTATCAGAAATTACAGTATCATCCAGACGGCCTTCTTCACCAATTGTTCCAATAATCATTTTTCCGTAGTGAACTGCAATGTAAGGATTAATTTCGTAACTTTTACATATATCTGATTGATTAAAGCGTTTTACACAGTCATTTATTTCCAGGGCGGTTCTTACTGCATCAAGTTCGGAATTCGGGAAGAGAGCCATAAAACCACCGCTTAAGAATTTACTTACAAATCCGTCATATTTTTTTATGATAGGTGAAACTAATTTAAGATATTCATTGAATATTACAAAATGATCTTCAAGAGATGGTTTAGATTTTTTACATTCAATGTCTACTTTTGAGAAAATAATACTCATTTCAATATTGGAGTAATCACCGAGTTTTGTCTTTATAATAGAATCTTTGTTAAGCAACTGCAGGAATTCTTTTGGAACAAAACGCAGATAAGCTTCGTTAAGGCGTTTTAAATCATTAGAAGCTTTTGTCGTTGTTTTATAAACATCATTCTGAATTGCCGCAAGCATAATAATCTGAATTACAACAAAAATTACAATGAAGAAAGGAAAGAGTGAAATAGGCATTAAGGTTTTTATTTTTGTATAAGCTGTATCAACAAAGGCTCCTATACACAATGTAAAATAGCTTAAGAAATTATAGAGTGAATATTTTTTTTGTTTGATTAAATTAGATATACTGAATATAACAACATAAAGCGCAATGATTCCCATTCCTATCTGCATTACAGGAACGAGACGGTTTGAATAATAAGCAGGAAGTACAAGAGAAAGAATTCCCAAAGCTGCCAAAATTGTGATGATTGAATGGCGCAGAGCTTTTTCTTTTATAAATTTAAAAACAATAAAACGTGTCTTTGAAGGATAAATCGAAAATAACATTTGCAGTATGGAAATTGGAGCTACCCATAAAGCAAGAAATTCAAGTTTAGCTATGATTTCTAATGGCATCTTTGGAAAAAGAATTGAAAAAGAAGAATAACCGGCAGTACCAACTCGCAGGGCAAAAACTAAGGATGCAAGACCAAGATAAAGATATTCAATTCTTTTATGATTGAAAAGAAATTGCACAATGTTCAAAAGGCTGATGAATAAAAGACTTCCGATAATGATGGAATACAAAACAAGAGATAATGTATTGAACTGAGAAATTATTTTACTTGTGCCAAAGAATACAGTGTCCCAAAGACCGCCTTTTCTATAAAAATAGTTAGAAACAAAAATTATGATTTCAGCATTTCCATTTTTATCCGGATAAAAGGTACATAAAATCGGTTTGCTTACAGAATTAGATTTTACATAGGAATTAAGCTTTTCAGAAAAATCAGGACTTGCAAGTGGGAAAGGGTTTCCGCTTTGAGCTGTTTTCTTTCTGTTAATGTAAATTGCACTGGAAGTTCCGGGAGATTCATTCATGAAAATTGCATATTCTTTATCTGGCTGAAGTTTTTCATAAACGTATCTGTAGCAGCCGTAAGTTTCTGGAGCAGTTTGACCAAAGGCTTTAATTTCTTTATTCCAGTCACCAGGAACTTCGCACATAAAATCAGCAGGCTGTTTTTTATCAATAAGTGTAAAGGTTTGCTCTGGAGTTTTTTTTAAGAATAATTCCCATTTACCATCAAGGCGAATCAAATTAATATCATTTTCTGCGAAAAGAGATGTTGAAATTGTAAATAGAAGGAATGTCAAAAATATTTTGAAATGTTTTTTCAAAAATCTCTCCTTAATCAAATATTTTAACTCTTCTTATATTATAGGCTACTTTTTCTATTAATTAAATGATTTTTTTTTATTTGGAAATTATCACTATTCAAAAAATAAAGGTGTCAAAACTGTAAAAACAAGATATAATTTAGTGATGAATTTGAAACAGAAAGTGAAAAAAGGATTAAATAGTCTTACCTCTTCTTATCAGCGGGCAAGAGTTGTTTCATTTTTTGTTACAGCATGTTCGCTTTTATATCATATTGCTATTTGTATTTTTTTCCACATTATTGATATACAGCAGATGTTCTACTACAACTTTTTCAGTATTGCTATTTTCCTTTTAATTCTTATTTTCATTCCAAAGTTAAAATCCTATGTTTTGCCTTATATGATTGCGCTGGTGGAAGTTATTTTACATCAGATATTGTCTGATTATTTTCTGGGTTCATATACCAGTTTTCATTCCTTTATTTTGCTGATGGGACTTTTACCCTTTCTGGTTTTTGAAAATAAAAAACGTTATGCGCTTCCTGTAATTGCATTAAGTTCCCTTTTGTATATTTATTTTTCTTGCAGAAATATCGAGCCGCATTCTGATGTGCCGCAAACAGTTATGTTTGCAATCCGTTGTATGAATATTACAATCACAGTTTTCATGATTATTTTTGTGATTTTAATTTATACACGTGTTGTTTATCGAATCGAGATGTATCTGAAAAACCATAGTGATTCGCTGGAAAATGAAATCAAAATGGCTTCGGTAATTCAGCAGAGTTTTTTTAGACAAGATGTTGATAATATAAAAAAATATGAAGTTGCTTATTTCAGCCGTCCTATGGTTGGAGTTTCCGGCGACCTTTATGATTTTTATAAAACTGGCGACAGGCTTGATGGACTTGGAGTTTTTGATGTTTCGGGACATGGAATTTCATCTGGCCTTGTAACAATGCTTGTGAAAAATATTATTCATCAGGAATTTTATAATCAAAAAGATGTTGAGCTTTGGGAAATTGTAAATAGAATCAATGACCGTGTAATCGAAGAAAAAGGTGAAATACAGAATTATCTTACGGGTGCTCTGGTTCGTCTTTTTGAAGATAAATTTGAACTTGTAGATGCAGGACATCCGGCTCCAATTCTTTACAGAAAAAAAACAGGTGAATGTAATTTTATAAAACTTAGTGAAAAGTCTGTAGGTGTTATAGGTATTGCAGGCTTTCCTGTTTATTATGAATCCATGTTTTATGATTTTGAAGATGGAGATGAACTGATTCTTTTCTCTGACGGCGTTGTTGATATCAAAAATGAAAACGATGAATATTTTGGTAAAGAGAGGCTTCTGGAAGCAGCAAAAGTTGTAATTGGCCGCTCGTCTGCTGAACAGGTTAATTTTATTGCAAACAGTATTTATTCTTTCTGTGGCAGTCGTGAACAGAATGATGATCTTACAATAGTTGTTTTGAAAAAATAATATGACAGAAGAAATACAAAAGTTTCCGATTACTCCATACCTGGAACAGATTTGTGATACGCTTAAAAAATCCCCGTCACATTTTTTGGTATTAACTGCAGAAACAGCTGCAGGAAAATCTACAGTTTTGCCGCTTGCTCTGCTTGAACATTTTTCCGGTAAAATAATTGTGACTGAACCAAGGCGGATTGCAGTGTTAGGCGTGGCAAATCGTGTTGGTGAACTGACCGAAAAACCGAAAGAGGTTGGTTATAAGATTCATCTGGAAAGCAGGATAACGTGTGAGACGCGGCTTGAAGTTGTTACGGAAGCAATTCTTGTGAGACAGCTGCAGAGTGATCCTGTTCTTGAGGATTACAATGTTGTTGTGCTTGATGAGTTTCATGAGCGTTCGGTAAACACAGATCTTGCACTGGTCTTTTTAAAAGAAGCCATGCAGCTACGCGATGATCTTTTTGTTGTAATTATGTCGGCCACTATAGATACAAAGAAGCTTCAAAGGTGGTTGAGCTTGCCGAAACCACCGGAAGAGGTTCCTGTAATTTCCATTCATGGACGGCAGTTTGCGGTGAATGTGGTTTATGAGCCGGAAAAATCTATAGTAAGTGCTGTGCGGCAGGGAATAAGATATGCTGGTGATTCTGGTAATATTCTGGTTTTTCTGCCTGGAATTTCTGATATACGTAAAGCGCAGGAAGGTCTTCTTGAAACAAATGAATTCTCTGATGATAGTGAAAATGAGTTATGCATTCTTCATTCAAGTATTTCTCTTGAAGAACAAAAGCGTATTATTTCACCGGCAAGCCCTGACGGCAAAAGACGTGTAATTCTTTCTTCTGCAATTGCGGAAACATCACTTACAGTTCCGGGAGTAAATGTAGTAATAGATAGCGGCCTTTCACGTGTAAACAGAATGGATATAAATACCGGAATGGAAAAACTGACTACAGAAAAAGAAAGTGAATTTTCTGCTGAACAAAGAAAAGGTCGTGCGGGCCGTCTTTGCGAAGGTACCTGTATAAGGCTTTGGGAAAAGCACGACGTTCGTGTAAAAGATTTTCCTCCAGAAATTTTACGGGCTGACCTTGTTCCGCTTGTTCTTGAATGCAGTGAACGAGGCATTTATTCTGTTGAAGGAATTGACTGGCTGGATAGTCCTTCTGTTGCTGCCTGGACAGAAAGTGTCAGGCTTTTACAGCAGTTAGGTATGATAAAAAAAGATGGAAGAATTACAGAAAAAGGAAAAGATGCGCTTACTCTTGGTATTCATCCACGACTGGCAGGAATTGCACTAATGGCCTTTGACAAAAGTGCAGGAAAATTAAGCAGAGAAGGGCAGGAGCTTTTGATAAAGTTCAGTTCATATTCGTGTTCATCTGTTGAGTTACAAAAAAGGTTTATTATTGATCTGGAAAGCCGTTTGAAGAGATGTATCTGTAAAGTTTCTCAGGAAGATAGCGAATATGATTTTTTGATATTAAGTGGCTATCCTGACAGGCTTGCTAAACGTACAAGTGAAGCTGGTGTAGAACCTGCAGAATATAAGTTTGCAGGAGGCAGACAAGCCCGTTTGTATAATAGAAATGCTCCGCTCTGGCTTTGTGCACCTGATGTTACGGCAGGAGAGAAAGAGGCTGTAATTTTTGATTTAGTCGAGCTTGAAGAGCCAAAAATCAATGAATTTTTGGAAAAACACAGCGAAATTCGACAGATTTGCTCATTTACTCAAGGGACTTTACAGAAATTTGAAGTAAAATGTTTTGGAGAAATCGTTCTTTCTTCAAAGAAAATTGCCCTTTCTGAGGGTGATTATGCACAGGCCTGGCTTACTGAAATCAAAGAAAAAGGAATAGACTGTCTTCCATTTGATGCAAAATGTGAAAGTCTTTTACTGCGTGCAGAGTTCATAGAACAGCAAAATTTACAAGATTCAGAAAAAGAAGAAGATATTCATAATAACTTGTATTCCAGATTAAAATTAAATGCAAATGAATGGCTTACTCCTTTTCTTGGTGGGAAAAACACACTTACAGCTTCTACAGTTTATGATGCTTTGTACTGGTATCTTGAGGGTGCAGAAATAGACCGTTTTGCACCAGAAATACTAACTCTTGAAAATGGAAGACGCTGTAAAGTAAAATACGAAAAGCTGGCAGTGATTCAACCAGTTATTGAAATAATAATTCAGCGTATTTTTGGTTGCTTTCAAACTCCGAAAATTTGTGGAAAAAAAGTTCTTTTACGACTGCTTTCGCCTGCAAGCCGTCCTCTTCAGGTAACAGACGATCTGGAACATTTCTGGACGGGAGCCTGGGTTGAAATCTGCAAAGAAATGAAAGGACGTTATCCAAAACATAACTGGGATTTGTCTATAATCGAAGAACCGTTAAAAAGCAAGCTGTAAGGGTTGCTTTAGGTTCATCGAAATAATGGCACAGAGGCAAGTTATACTTGCCGATATATATGTAAAAAGGAATAGATTTATGAATATAGTTTTGATTATATTGGGAGTTCTTTGTATTGCTTATGATGCAACTCTCATACTTTTAAATCCGGGCACCTTTCTTGATATTGTAGTTTCATTTAACCATATCTGGTTTGTCTTTGGTGCTTTTCTGATTTTTCATGTGATATACAGAATTAAAAAAGGGCACTCTTTCTGGAGCACCTGGAAAAGGTGGATAAAACTAACTTTCGTTAGTTTGTTGTCTGCAGGAGTTTTGATTTCAATAATTAATTTGACATTTATTCTTAATCCATCTGTTGTTTCGATAAATGATAAGGCTGACCATGTTATTTTACTTGGCGGTGGAATTGATAAAAATGGAAAACTTCCACAATCAGTTATAAATAGAGTTGAGAAAACAGCAGAATATTTGAAAATGAATCAGGATTCAATTTGTGTTGTAACTGGAGGAACTCTTAAATGGCTTCCTTTTGCAGAAGCTCCAGAACTTAAAAATCAGCTTGTAATCAGAGGTATTGAGCCAGGAAGAATTCTTGTTGAAGATCAGGCAAAGGATACAATTCAGAATTTTCAGTTCAGCTGTAAAATGATTGCTGAATATAAAGGAATCAGCGTACAGGAGGTTTTAGATACTCCTACTGTAGTTGTGACAAATCACTTTCATTTACGCAGAGCAGAAAGACTCGCGCGAAGAATAGGCTTTGCAGATGTAAAAGGAATTCCGGCACATTGTCCTGCTATTTATATTCCGCACTGTTACCTTCGCGAAATCTGTGCATACATAAAACTGAATCTTAGAATTTTACTTACTGGTGAACCAAAACGGCTTGTTGGATAACTAACAAGTGGTAGTTTCTGTTTGAGGTAATTTTCTGAAGAACCAGATCATATAAGGAATGGCAGTAAAGGTACTGAATAAATCAGCTACAGCCTGGCTTATTTCAACACCAAAAAGTCCAAAAAACTGAGGTAAAATCAAAATGGCAGGAATAAAATAAACACCCTGCCTGTTCATTGAAAGGAAGGTTGCTGCTTTTATATGACGTGTAGACTGCATCAGCATATTTGTTCCAACAATCAACGCATGAAGAGGAAGGAAGGCTGCCTGCCAGCGTAAGGCAACAGTTCCAACTTCAATAACACCAGGGTCATTACGAAAGGCTGCAATAATCTGTGGTGCAAAAACTACAGCGGCAGCAGCAAATACAGACATAACACATGCTCCGCTTGCTACAAGGAAAATATATGCTTTTTTTACACGGTCATAACGTTTTGCACCATAATTATATCCGCTTACAGGACTAAAGCCCTGTCCAATTCCAATCATCATACTTGCAATAAACATTATGATTTTACCGACAATAGACATTGCTGCAATTGCAGAAATTCCAAACAGAGCTGCATTTCTGTTTAATAGAATTGAAGCTATACTTGCAAGTCCCTGGCGGGCCAGAGAAGGAAGACCTGTTGCAGTTACTTTTCCAAGAACTCTTAAATCTTTCGAAATATTTTTAATACTTATATGACAGATAGATTTTCGTCTCAGATAAAAAGAAAAGAGCAGCCAGAAACTTGTGAACTGAGAAATGAGCGTACAAAGTGCAGCTCCTCGAATTCCAAAACCGAATCCTTTTAGAACAAGTCCGGTTCCAAAAAGAGGAAGTTCATTGAAAATAAAGAAAGGATCCAGAATCATATTCAGAATGCCGCCGGTTGTAAGGGCAATCATACTGAAAAAGGCTTTTCCTTCTGCACGTAAATCATTGTTTAGAACAAAGGATGCGCACATGAAAGGAGCACCCCAGAAAATAAAAAAGGCATAATCACGGGCAAAAGGAAGAACGGTTTCATCGGCTCCGACAAAACCAAGGACAGCCCGGGCAAAAATATTTCCAAAGCAGGTAATAAGAAGTCCAACACTTAAAGCTGCAAAAAAGGCCGTAGAACTGATAACAGACGCTTCTTCGTTGCGCTTTTGTCCAAGTTTTATAGAAACAAGACTTCCCGAACCCATTCCAAGAGTAAAACCGAAGGCTTGTATAATCGACATAATCGGGAATACAATTCCAACTGCTGCACTTGCTTCTGTACCAAGCTGAGATACAAAAAATGTGTCTGCCATGTTATACAGGGATGTTACCAGCATGGAAATAATTGTCGGAATGGCAAGCTTTGTAATAAGCTTCCAGACCGGTGTATTTACCATTTTGTTATACTGTTCGTCTGCGTTTTTTTCCATATCTGATTATTTACCTAAAGCTGTAGAACGTTCACAAGCTGCTGTAACTGCTTCAATCACAGCATTGCGGAAGTTATTTTTTTCAAGGGCAGCTACACCTTCGATTGTTGTTCCGGCTGGAGAGCAAACCATATCTTTAAGGACAGCAGGATGCTTTCCACTTTCGAGAACCATTCCAGCTGAGCCGTAAACTGTCTGAGCGGCATAAGTATAAGCCTGGGAGCGTGGCATTCCACAACGAACTGCTGCATCAGCAAGTGCTTCAATAAACATGAATACAAAAGCAGGACCTGAACCACTTACAGCAGTAACGCAGTCCATAAGTTTTTCTGGAACAACTTCTACGCGGCCTGCACTGCTCAGGATTTCAATTGCAGTTTTTGCTTCTGTCTCAGAAATGTTTTCTTTATAAGTAACGGCAGTCATTGCTTCGCCAATCTGTGCACAAACATTAGGCATCATCCTGATAAAGCGGGCTTTAGGAGCCCAGCTTTCAAGTTTTTCAATTTTTACTCCGGCTGCCATAGAAATAACTACGGTTTTGTTAGAAATCTTTCCGGCGATTTCTGCAAAAACATCACCAAGAAACTGTGGTTTTACAGCAAGAAAAATATAATCACAATCGAGTACATCTGTGTTATTTTCAACAAAAGTTGCGCCGGTTTCTGAGGCAAAAGTCTTACCCATTTCAGTATTTTTGTCAGTAACTTTAATCTGGCTCACATCATATTTTTTGCAAACGGCACGCATAATTGCGCCGCCCATTGCACCAGTACCAATACATCCGATTTTCATATATATATCCTCCTATTCAGCCGAGAACAAAGTTCCCTTTGAGTTTTCTTCTAAAAGTCCTGTGAGGGCTTTCTGATGCCCACCGTTAGCAAGCAGCATTTCAATACCGTATCCGGTTACCTTTTCTGCAGCCTGGATTTTTGTTTCCATGCCGCCGGTTCCAAAGGCGTTTGTTTCACCAATCTTAATTGAATTACGAAGCTCTGGAATTGATTCAACAGTTTCAATAAGGCGTGCATCCGGATTTGTTTTTGGATTATCTGAGTAAACGCCGTCGATATCACTGAAGAGGATGAGAAGGTCGGCGGACCAGAGAATTGCTGTGAGAGCAGAAAGGTTATCGTTATCACCAATTTTTATTTCGTCGAAGCTTACGCTGTCGTTTTCGTTGATGATGGGTACAACACCTTCGTCTACAAGTGTAAAAAGTGTATTGCGGATATTAAGACTGCGGTGCTCGTTCTCAAAATCATCTTTTGTGAGAAGGAGTTGGCCGATGTGGAGATTCTGCTTCTGGAAGGCCTTGCGCCACTGGTGCATAAGCTCAACCTGCCCGATTGCACAAAGAGCCTGACGGTAGTGAACATCCTTTTTGCGGGCCCATTCCTTTGTTGTAGAAACGCCGGCAACCTGAGCTCCGGAAGAAACCAGAATAATCTGCTTTCCCTGTTTAATAAGCTCAGCGCACTGCTGTGCGAACTCTTCCATGAACTGGGTGTTCTGAGTTCCGTCTGCTTTTGCCAGAGTATTGCTGCCGATTTTTATTACAATTTTGCGTGCTTTTTTTAAGCTATCGTTTATTTTACTCATCTTATCTGTCCCTCGCCATCAATTAAATATTTAGTAGTTGTCAAAACCTTAATTCCCATTGGACCGCGGGCGTGCAGTTTCTGGGTTGAGATTCCAAGTTCTGCGCCAAAGCCGAATTCGCCGCCGTCTGTAAAGCGGGTGCTGGCATTTACGTAAACACAAGAGGCGTCAATCATAGACTGGAAAAGTCTGGTGTTTGCGCGACTTTCTGAAATTATGCTTTCGCTGTGTTTTGTATTGTGAGAATTGATGTAGCTTATGGCTTCCTCAATTGAATCTACAACTTTGATGCAGCATTCGTAGTCCAGGTATTCGTTGCCAAAGTCGGCATCGGTGGTCGGAAGAAGGGTGGTTTCGATACGTCCGCCTTGCGGACACTCAACCACCGGTGCGGTCTCGCTGGTTGAGCCTGTCGAAACCACCTTCTTCAAGATGTCGAAAGCTCTTTCATCTGCATGCAGCTTTACACGGCCGGCAAACTTTGCTTCGAGTTTTGGAAGGAAGTCGGCTGCGACTTTGTTGTGAACAACAACACACTCAATTGCATTGCAAACACTTGGGCGCTGGATTTTTGCGTTCTCTGCAATTGTGCAGGCCATTTCCAGATTTGCAAACTCATCAACATAAAGATGGCAAACGCCGCTTCCGGTTTCAATTACAGGAACTCTGGCATTCTGCACAACATTCTGAATAAGTTTTTTACCGCCGCGTGGCAGACATACATCAATCATACCAACCGCGTTCAAAATCTGGTCTACGTCGCTGTGGTCATGGTCGCGAACTTCAACAAGTTCAATTGCTTCAGGCACGCCGCCTTCAACCCCGGCAAGCGCCTCGCGGATTACACGGACAATTTCCACATTAGATTTATAAGAAGATGAAGAACCGCGCAGCAAAATTGCGTTTCCGCTTTTGTAAGCAAGACTAAAGGCGTCTACAGTTACGTTAGGGCGGTTTTCATAAATAATCGCAACAACTCCGAGAGGCACACGAACCTGGCGGATTGTCATTCCATTAGGAGTTTTCCAGCCGGCAACTTCTTCGCCAACGGGGTCTGTCTGACCAATTACAAGACGGAGGCTTTCAATAATTCCGTCGATTCTTTTGTCATTAAGCAAAAGGCGGTCAATAATAGACTCGCTCATTCCGTTTGCGCGTGCAGCATCAATATCAACCTTGTTAGCCGCAATAATGGAAGCACGGTTTTTGTCCAGAGCTTCGGCAACGGCTGAAAGGGCGCGGTTTTTTTCGCTGGCATTCTGAAGGGCAAGCTTCTGGCTGGCAGAGCGAAGGGAATCGGTTGTTTTTTTAATGTCCATAGAGCACCTCTTTAGTGTCATCTGTCGGGGCTGTCCAAAAAGTATTGTCATGCTGAACTTGTTTCAGCATCTACACCACAT